>FWPV01000959.1_pt1 | contig 85059 bp, 82 predicted proteins | sample 2228371 | NCBI WGS metagenome assembly FWPV01 (sample SAMEA103939776, study PRJEB20133) | metagenome
GCTTCGGTTTGCTCATGCACAACAGCTACCACGCTGGATTCACAAGGTGAATCCCTCACGGGATTTGTGCAACAAAGCCCTTCAGACCGACTCTTCGGCGACCACCGATTGCGCCGTGCTCATTCCGGTGCAAAAGAGTCGGTCTGAAGCCCGACCTACGCAAACCCGCCGTGAACCGCGCCTTGATCGCCGCCATCCGCACCGAATAATCCGTGTCCCCCTCCGGCAACGTCCATACCGCGTGCATGTGGTCCGGCAACACCACCCATGCATCGATGCGAAACGGACGCTCGGCCCTGGTCACCCGGACCGCCTGCCGCAACGCGGCCACATGGTCCACCAAAGTCCGCGCGCCACGGTCGGCCAAGTTCACGGTGAAAAACACCGACGCGCCGGGCACTTTGGGGCGGATGTATCGCGACATGGGGCTATCATTGCCGGGGTTGGTTAATCGACGGTTACCGGCCATGGTGCGGGACCGTGGTGCGCATGAATGCGCACCCTACCCCTCGCGCCCCGTCGCCCTACCTCCCCGCACAAGGAGACCCCCATGACCCTCACCCTCTATGCCGTCACCGCCGCCGTGTTCCTGATCCTCGACGCGATCATGCTGACCCTGGTGATGAAGCCGCTTTTCGTCCGGCACATCGGCCCCCTGATGGCCGAGCCCATCCGCCTCGCCCCCGCCGCCCTCTTCTACCTGGCCTATGTCGCGGGCCTTGTGTATCTCGTCTCCCTCCCCGCGATCCGCGCCGGCTCACCGATCCTGGTACCTGCCCTCATCATCGGCCTCATGGCCTATGGCACTTACGAGTTCACCTCGTGGAGCATCATGAAGGACTGGCACTGGACGATGGTCGCGACTGACACGCTCTGGGGCGGCACGCTGACGGCCTTCTCCGCATGGGCCGGGGTCACCGTCACCCGGATGATCCACGGCTGAATGCTTTGCGGCCCCCGTGGTCATGTGGTACCACCCGGCAAACGACCACGGACAAGCCCTTGAATTCATTCACCCCAAAAACCCGTCAACGCGTGAACACCCGAAGGACCGCAAGCCCATGATCCTCTACGGCATCTCCACCTGCGACACCTGCAAGAAGGCCCTGAAGGCATTGGAGAGGGCCGGAAAGGACGTCACCTTCCGCGACATCCGGGCCACCCCGCTGACCCCCGCGGAAATCGAGGCGATCACCCGGGAATTCGGCGACCTCGCGGTGAACAGGCAGTCCACCACCTACCGCAGCTTCAGTGATTTCCTGAAGGCCTCCGACCCAGAAGCGCAGATCATGGCGCAGCCGACCGTGATGAAACGGCCGGTGATCCAGGACGGAGATCGCTGGTATCTCGGGTGGGACAGCACGACCGAAGCCGCGCTGACCAGCTAGATCAAAGAAGCCGCAGGTCCCCCGCCGACTGCTTGCCGTCGCGGCCCGATTGCAGCTCGTAACCGATCTTCTGGTTGTCGCTGAGCCCCTTCAGCCCGGCGCGTTCCACCGCCGAGATGTGGACGAACACGTCCTTGCCCCCGTCATCCGGCGCGATGAACCCATAGCCCTTGGTCGAATTGAACCACTTCACGGTGCCCGTCGGCATTCCGCTTCTCCTCTCAGAACCCCCTGCGGCGCCATTACCGCAAGCCGTGCCACCAGGTCTTCCAGGGCTTCGTTCCGAGAGCCGGTCAGGAATTCTGTCGTCACTGCCGCGATGATGCCAAGGATTCGCCGAAAATCAAGCCGCAAGGCGAGCGCGCTCAACCCCAGGGATGCGATCCGCCGAGAGAGGGTCCGACCCGTTCACGACCAAAAGCACCAGAAGGACCAGCCAGAACGCCCGCTGGTCCAGGATCAGCGCGTCCCAGGCGCGATCTTGCCAGGCCCCGGCCAGCACGTCATGGCCAAGAGCCCCGATCCGGCGTCGCACCAGGACGAACGCGATCCTCCCCAGCGTCGCCAGCCGACCCAGGCGGCCAAGAGCGATCGGCAAGGGCGCCACGAACCTGGCCCAAGCGCCTGCAAGCACCACCAGTCGGTGCCATGGCAGCATCTGGCGCGCGGCAATGACCAGCGATTTCGATTGGGAAGACATGTGACTGCATCCGTGGTGCTTGATCGGTCAGGAATTGACCTGGTCGCTGCCTTGCGACACGCCCGCCATTTCGCCAAAGGCATCCCGGCGTTACACGCCTTACCGCAGGACAAATGCCTTCGTGAACAGCCCTTGCACCTGACGCAAACCGGAAGAAGCCGGCACCGATGCCGGAGTCCTATTTTTCCTCTGCGGCATGTCTCAGCTGCCCGACGGCGGAAGCGCCTCGAACCCGAAGGCCGCAACTGCTGCATCAAGCGAAATCGTTTCGGTCCGGGTCTCACCCAGGCGGCGCACCGAAACAGTTCGCGCCGCGACCTCCTGCATCCCGATGGCCAGGATCACGGGAACCTTTCCGACCGAATGCTCGCGGACCTTGTAGTTGATCTTCTCGTTGCGCACGTCCGCCTCGGCCCGCACCCCGGCCTTGCGCAGGGCGGCCACGACCTCATGCACGAACGGGTCGGCGTCCGAGACGATGCTGGCCACCACCACCTGCCGCGGGGCCAGCCAGAACGGCAGCTTGCCCGCGTAGTTTTCCAGCAGGATGCCGATGAAGCGCTCGAAGCTGCCAAGGATCGCGCGATGCATCATGACCGGATGATGCTTCATCCCGTCTTCGCCCACATATTCTGCGCCCAGCCGCACCGGCAGGTTGAAGTCGGCCTGGAAGGTGCCGCACTGCCATTCGCGGCCGATGGCATCGGTCAGCTTGAAGTCGAGCTTCGGGCCATAAAAGGCACCGTCGCCGGGGTTGATCGTGTAAGGGTAGCCTGCCTTTTCGATCGCGCGGGCCAGCGACGTTTCGGCCTTGTCCCAAACCTCGTCCGACCCGACCCGCACATCGGGGCGGGTGGACAGCTTGATGTCGAATGTCTTGAACCCGAGATCGCGGTAGACGCTGGAGAGAAGGGCCAGGAAATCGGCGCATTCGCCTTCGATCTGGTCTTCCGTGCAGAAGATATGCGCGTCGTCCTGGGTGAAGCCGCGCACCCGCATCAGCCCGTGCATCGAGCCTGAGGATTCATAGCGGTGGCAGGACCCGAACTCGGCGAGCCTGAGCGGCAGGTCGCGGTAGGACTTGATCCCCTGGTTGTAGACCTGCACATGGCACGGGCAGTTCATCGGCTTCAGCGCGTTGATGCGCTTTTCCTTTGCGCCCTCTTCGTCCACCTCGACGATGAACATGTTCTCGCGGTAGGCCTCCCAGTGGCCCGACTTTTCCCACAAGACCCGGTCCACCACCTGCGGCGTCCTGATCTCCTTGTAGCCTGCCTGCCGCAGCCGCCCGCGCATGTAATCCTCAAGCTGGCGATATATCGTCCAGCCGTTCGGGTGCCAGAACACCATGCCGGGCGCTTCTTCCTGCAGGTGGAACAGCTCCATCTCGCGGCCGAGCTTCCTATGGTCGCGCTTGGCGGCCTCCTCCAGCATCGTCAGATGCGCCTTGAGGTCATCGCGGTTGCGGAACGCCACACCGTAGATGCGCTGGAGCATGGGCCGCGAGGCATCGCCCAGCCAGTAGGCCCCCGCGACATGGGTCAGCTTGAACGCATCGCTCGGCACCTGCCCCGTGTGCTGCAGATGCGGTCCCCGGCACAGGTCCTGCCAGTCCCCGTGCCAGTACATCCGCAGGTCCTCGCCCTCGGGGATGCGGTCGATCAGCTCCAGCTTGAACGGCTCTTGCCGCCCCCGATAGTATTCCACCGCCTTCTCTCGTGGCCAGACCTCGGTCCGCACCGGATCGCGGGCGTTGATGATCTGCTTCATCCGCGCTTCGATGGCCCCCAGATCCTCGGGCGTGAACGGCTCCTCCCGGTCGAAGTCGTAGAACCAGCCCTGGTCCCGCACCGGCCCGATCGTGACCTTCACCTCCGGCCAGATCTCCTGCACCGCGCGGGCCATGATATGCGCCAGGTCGTGCCGGATCAGCTCCAGCGCCGGGGCCTCGTCCTTCAGCGTGTTCAGGCTGATCGTCGCGTCGCCGTGGATCGGCCAGGCGAGATCCCAGTGCTTGCCGTTCACCTGCGCCGAAATCGCCGCCTTGGCCAGGGACGGAGCAATCGAGGCCGCCACCGTGGCGGGCGTCACACCGGCGTCATAGACGCGCGTGGTGCCGTCAGGAAATGTCAGGGAAATCTGGCCCATGGCCGTCCTCCTCGTCGGTTTGGCGCCTACGAAACGCCCGGTTGCGGGTTTTGTCCGGCGGGTTGTGCCAATCCGCCGATGCGGTGTCAACCCATGCGCGGTTCTTCGCCCGTCGGTTGCATCCGGCCTGACGCATCGCCCGGGCCATGCCTATATTCGGCTCATGACAACCTTCCTGACCACCCCGCAAGGCCGCCACATTGCCTATCACCACACCCCCGGCAAAGGCCCGGGCATCGTGTTTCTCGGCGGCTTCCGCTCCGACATGACCGGCACCAAGGCGCAAGCCTTGCAGGCCTGGGCCGAGGCGGCGGGGCGGTCGTTCCTGCGCTTCGACTATTCCGGCCACGGCCAGTCGCATGGCGCTTTTGTCGATGGCGCGATCAGCGACTGGCGTGAGGACGCGGCGGCGGTGATCGAGGTGCTGACCGAGGGCCCGCAGATCCTCGTCGGCTCCTCGATGGGCGGCTGGATCGCGCTGCTGCTTGCCCGCGACCTTGGCCCCCGGATCGCGGGATTCGTCGGCATTGCCGCCGCCCCCGATTTCACGGAACGGATGTGGGAGGCCGAACTCACCCTTGCCGAACGGACCACCCTGCTTGAGGACGGAGTGTTTCTTCGCCCGACCGATTATGATGACGAACCCTACCCCATCACTTTGCGGCTGATCGAGGACGGCCGGCACAACCTGGTGATGAACGGCCCCTTGCATCTGTCGATGCCCGTGCGCCTGCTGCAAGGCAGCGCCGATACCGACGTGCCGCCGACCGTTGCGATTTCGCTGTTCCACCAGATCTCCAGCCCTGACCTTAGGCTGACCCTGGTCAAGGATGCCGACCACCGCTTTTCCACCCCGCCCTGCCTGGCAATGATCGCCGAGGCCATCGAGGACGTGATCCGCGCCAGAGAGGCGCTGCCAGTGGATCACCCTGTCGGTCTGAAGATATCGAACCTCGGCTGATCAGGGCCGCGCGGATGGCATCCGGGGATGATGCACGAATTCCGCTTTGAATACTGCCTCTTGTGAAATCTCTGTCCGCCAGCGGCTTTTGACACCGATTGCAAAAAGCCTGCGTGAAGGGATTCGTCATGAGTGAACTGCGTGTCAGGATCACCGGTTTCACGGCCGTGGCCCCAGAGCGTGCTGCGGAAAAGTGGGCTGCGGTTTTCCGCGTCAGTCACGCGACCACCACGAAGCGAGATCAGGCTGATATTTCCATCAGACATCGTCCTGATCTGGATTTCACGCCGCTGGCTGCACGGTTTGGTGCCCACCGCCCGGTGAGCCGCGGCAAAGCATGGTCGGGCGGCAACCGCGACGATCTGGATCTGCCGCTGGCGCACCGAGGCGGTAACCCGCATCGCCGTCGTCTCCGGCGGCCCGGCCAGAGCCGGGCTTGCGCCGCCTGCCGATGCTGGAGTGGCGGATCACTGCGCCGCAGCCAGCGCGATCTTCGCCTTCGGCTTGCCCGCCGCGCGGTCGATGAAGTTCAGGACCAGCGGGCGGATGTTCAGCCGCCAGCTTTTCCCCGCGAAGATCCCGTAATGCCCGGCGCCTGGTTCCAGATGCTGGCCCTTCTTGCCCTCCGACAGCCCGGTCAGCAGCTTCAGCGCCGCGACGCATTGGCCCGGCGCGGAAATGTCGTCATTCGCACCCTCGACCGTCATCACCGACACCTTGGTGATCGCGCCGAAATCGACCTTGCGACCCGCAACCACGAACGCGTTCCGGGCAATCTCGCGGTTCTTGAAGATGCGTTCGACCGTCGACAGGTAGAATTCCGCCGTCATGTCCATCACCGCGAGGTATTCGTCGTAGAAGCGGTTGTGCGCGTCATGGTCCGACGTCTCGCCGCGGGCCGCACGCAGGATCTGGTCGGAAAACGCCTTGCCATGCCGTTCCGCGTTCATCGTGATGAAACTTTGCAGCTGCAACAGGCCCGGATAGACCAGCCGCCCCGCACCCTTGTATTTGAAGCCGACACGCTGGACCGCCAGATGCTCCAGCTGACCCATCGTCACCCGGCGGCCGAAATCGGTCACTTCCGTGGCCGCCGCGTCCGGATCGACCGGCCCGCCGATCAGCACCAGGCTTTGCGGCTGCGCCTCGGGGTCTTCGGCGGCCAGATAGGCGGTTGCGGCCAGCGCCAGCGGCACCGGCTGGCAGACCGCGATCACATGGGTGTCGGGGCCCATAACCTTCATGAATTCCGCCAGATACAGCGTATAGTCCTCGATATCGAACTTGCCGGCGCTGACCGGAATGTCGCGCGCATTGTGCCAGTCGGTGACGAAGACATCGGCATCGGGCAACAGGCTTGCGACCGTTGACCGCAGAAGCGTCGCATAGTGGCCCGACATCGGCGCCACCAGCAGCACCTTGCGCGCCATGGGCGACCGGCGGCGGACGAAGAACTGCACGAGATTGCCGAAGGGCTTTTCCACCACGGCATTCACATCGACCAGATGGTCCTGCCCATCCGGCCCGACGATCGAGCGGATGCCCCAGTCGGGCTTGGCGACCATTCGGCTGAAGGTGCGTTCCGTCACCTCGCCCCAGGCGGCCATCAGGGGCAGCATCGGGTTCATCGACATCGCGAAGGCGGGATAACTCGCAAAAGCCCTGGCAGATGCACCCAGCCACTCATTCGTGTTGCGGGCGCTTTCCATCAGGTCATAGGTGAACATATACTTCATCACGTCTCCTCGCCCGATCGGGCAGATGTCACATCGCCGTGTCACGCCGGACCGGCCATGCTGCACAGCGGCGACGATAGGGGGGAATGGTTGGCATGACAACAGAAGACAAGGCCCCCGATACCAAAGTCCCGGACCATGAACGGGCCCGGCGGCTGAATGCTAACCTCGCGAAGGTTGACGAGTTGTCAAAGCGTCTGACCGCCGCGTTAACCCAGCGCCGCCATGTCGATCCCGCGCTGCACGGTCCCGCACCAGACGTCTACATGAAGGCCGCCGCCGCCTATTTCGCCGAGATGATGGCCAATCCCGCCCGCGTCGTCGAACATCAGGTCGCGTACTGGGGCAAGACGCTGAAGCATTATGTCGAGGCGCAACAGACGCTTGCGAAGGGCGAGTTCAAGGCCCCGCCCGACCCTAACCCCAGGGACCGGCGTTTCCAGAACCCCCTGTGGGAGACGCATCCCTTCTTCAACTACCTCAAGCAGCAATACCAGCTGAACGCCGAAGCGATCTCGACCGCCGTTGGCGACATGGAGACGCTTGCGCCCGAGGACCGCCGCCGGGTGGAATATTTCACGAAACAGATTGTCGACATGTTCAGCCCGACCAATTTCCTCGGGACCAACCCCGAGGCGCTGGAAAAGGCCGTGGAAACCGATGGCGAAAGCCTGGTCCAGGGCCTGGAGAACCTGGTCCGCGACATCGAGACGAACCAGGGCGACCTTCTGATCACGCTGGCCGACCGCGAGGCTTTCAAGGTCGGCGAGAACCTGGCGACCACACCCGGCGCGGTGGTCTACCGCAACAAGATGCTGGAGCTGATCCAATACGAACCCAGCACCGAAACGGTCCACCAGACGCCGCTTCTGATCTTTCCGCCCTGGATCAACAAGTTCTACATCCTGGACCTCAAGGCCCAGAATTCGCTGATCAAATGGATTGTCGACCAGGGCTTCACGCTTTTCGTCGTCTCCTGGGTCAACCCTGACGCCTCCTACGCCGGGACGGGCATGGACGATTATATCCGCGACGGCTATCTCCGCGCGATGGCCGAGGTGCGGCGGATCACCGGCGAGAAACAGATCAACGCCGTCGGCTATTGCATCGGGGGCACCACGCTCGGCCTTGCCCTCGCGCATCTGCACAACGCCGGGGACGAGACGGTGAAGGCCGCCACCTTCTTCACCACCCTCACCGATTTTTCCGACCCGGGCGAGGTCGGCGTCTTTCTCAACGACGATTTCGTCGACGGCATCGAACGCCAGACCGAACACGACGGTATCCTGTCGCGCAAGTTCATGAGCCGGACCTTCTCGTTCCTGCGCTCCAACGACCTGATCTACAGCCCCGCGATCAAGTCCTACATGCTGGGCGAGGCACCGCCCGCCTTCGACCTTCTGTACTGGAACGGCGACGGCACCAACCTGCCCGCGACGATGGCCGTCCAGTATCTGCGCGGTCTTTGCCAGAACGACGGCTTTGCCAAGGGCGAGTTCCGGGTCTTCGGCAAGCCCGTCAGCCTTGTCGACATCACGCTTCCGATCTTCGCGATTGCCTGCGAGACCGACCACATCGCGCACTGGCGCGGCTCCTTCAACGGCATCAAGCAGATGGGGTCGACGGACAAGACGTTCCTTCTGTCGCAAAGCGGGCACATCGCCGGGATCATCAACCCGCCCGCAAAGGACAAATACGGCCATTATGCCAACGATGCCCCGGTCGCGGGCGACCCCGAGGCCTGGCTGAAGTCGGCAACCTTCCACAAAGGCAGCTGGTGGCCACGCTGGGGCGCCTGGTTGGCAGGGCAGTCCGGCCCGATGATCGCGGCGCGGAAACCCGCCGATTCGCTCGCCCCCGCGCCGGGCACCTATGTGGCGGCGACGCCGGAGCCCCGACATTTCTCCGGCTTTCCGCAGGGTTAACCTGGCGCAACCGCGGGTTTTGCTGCACTGCAGAAAGAGACTTGAAATGCTGCAACGCAGCACGTATATGATTGTCATCAAGACAAGACAGACTGACACCATCGTCCCCTCAGATCGGAGTGATTGAGATGACCAAGACCCCGGACTTCACCAAAGTCGTGCAAGACATGATGGCTTCGTTCCCGGTTGACGCCTCGGCGTTCCAGAACGCGTTCAAGACCCAGGCCGCATTCGCCGAGAAATTCTCGAAAGTGGCGATCGAAGCCGCCGAGAAATCGACCGAGATTTCGGCCAAGTGGACCAAGGACACCCTCGCCAAGGTTGGCGACATGGCACGCGCCAAGGCCGAGCCGACCGACTACACCAAGTCGATGACCGACTTCGCGTCTGCCGCCGCCGAAATGGCTGCCGAAAACCTTGCCGCCTTCGCCGAAGTCGCCAAGAAAGTGCAGATGGAAACGGTCGAGCTGATGCTGGCTGCCGGCAAGGACATGTCGGAAGACGCCACCGCCGCCGTCAAGAAAGCCACCGCGGATGTGACCTCGGTCGCCAAGAAAGCCGCTGCGGCTGCGAAGTAAGTCGCACCCAGTTCCGCGTCCCCCATGGCGCGCGCAAGGCCCGGAAAAACTTCCGGGCCTTGTTCTCTTTCCAGACCTCCGCCTATCCTGAGCTCGACCCTGAAACGGAGCATCCGCATGCCTGGTCCCTTCACCGTCTGGACCTACGACTGGGTGCCGCAAGGCCCGCGTGGCCATGTCCGCGACATCCGGCTGCGCTGGGCGCTGGAAGAGGCCGGCCTGCCCTATGCCGTCCGCTCCGTCCGGTTCGAGGACCGCACCGGTCCCGACCATCTGGCGATCCAGCCCTTCGCCCAGGTCCCCGCGCTGCAGGACGGCGAAATCACCCTGTTCGAAAGCGGCGCCTGTCTCTTGCACCTTGCCGACCTGTCCGAAGCCTTGATGCCGCGCGATCCGCAGGCGCGGGCCGAGACCCTGCAATGGGTGATCGCCGGCCTGAACTCGGTCGAGATGGTCTCGGTCCCCTGGTGGTTCATCGGCCTCTCCAAACCGCCGGAAAACCCGCTGGAAGGCTGGCTGAACGCCCGCCTTGACCGCCTGTCCGCAGTTCTGGCAACCCGCGACCACCTCGCCGCCGACCGCTTTACCGTGGCCGATCTTCTGATGGCCGACATCCTGCGCGTGCCGAAACTGCGCGTCCTGCTTGGCCCTTACCCCGCACTGGAAGCCTACACCGCCCGCATGCTCGACCGCCCGGCGTTCCGGAAGGCCCGGCAGGATCAGCTGGACCATTTCGCCGCCGCAGATGCGGCCCGGGCCGAGGCTGCGCGGGCCGAAGGCTGAGCTTTCCTTTTGCGACGGCCCGGCCTAGACTTCTCTGCAAGCGCATAATCCCTTTGGGAGGGAACCATGGCCGATCCGGACAAACCGCTGCTGATCAAGCGCTACGCCAGCCGGCGGCTCTACAACACCGAAACCTCCGACTACGTCACGCTGGAAGACATTGCCGGTTTCATCCGCCAGGGCCGCGAAGTGCAGATCGTCGACCTCAAGTCCGGCGATGACCTGACCCGGCAATACCTGCTGCAGATCGTCGCCGAACACGAATCCAAAGGCGAAAGCGTGCTGCCGGTCGGTGTCCTGACCGATCTCGTCCGCAGCTATGCCACCGGGATGCAGGCGGTGATGCCGCAGTTCCTCGCCTCGTCGTTCGAGATGCTGCGCAACAGCCAGACCAAGATGATCGAGAACCTCTCGCAGCTCCCGAACCCGATGGCCGCCGTCCCGGGGTTCGAGGCCCTGCGCAAACAGCAAGAGGCGTTCCTGAAGACGATGATGGTCGGGATGCCGGGCTGGTCCGGGTCCGGCCCGGCAAAGGACGACGAGGCTCCGGCCTCCGCCGACGACATCGCCGACATCAAGCGTCAGCTTGCCGAGTTGCAGAAGAAGCTTTCCAAGCTCTGACCGATGGCTGACCCCGAAGGCCGCGTCACGCTCTGGGGGATCGAGGTCTTCGTGGCGGCAGCCGAGGAAGGCTCGATTTCCGCCGCCGCCCGCCGCCTTGGCGTCAGTCCCTCTGCCATCAGCCAGCAACTGACCGCGCTGGAGGCCGCGCTCGGGGCCACCCTCCTCGACCGCTCCGGTCGTCCGGTCCAGGTCACCCCGGCAGGTGCCATGTTCCGCCGTCACGCCCAGACCATCCTCAATGCCGCCTCCGAGGCCCGGGCCGAGCTTGCCGTGGCCGACCTGTCCGGTCTCACCACCCTGCGTCTCGGCGTGATCGAGGATTTCGACAGCGACGTCACCCCACGCCTCCTCTCCGCCCTGGCGAAGGACCTGAAGGGCTGCCGCTTCCTTCTGGAAACCGGGGCCAGCCACCGCCTCATGGACCAGCTTGAAGCCCGCGCCCTCGACATCGTCATCGCGGCGGACAGCTCCTCGGACCCGGCCCCGGAAGACTGGCGCGAAGTGCATCCGATCCTCGCCGAACCCTTCGTCGCGGTGGCCCCGCCGGGCGCAAAGATCGACGAGCTCCCCCTCATCCTCTACACCGCACGCCATCTGATGGGCCGCCAGATCGCCGCCCATCTCGCCCGCCACGGCCTTCGCCCCGCGCACCGCTTTGAACTGGACAGCTACGCCGCCATCCTTGCGATGGTTGCGGGCGGCGAGGGCTGGACGATCCTCACCCCCCTCGCCATCCATCAGGCCCGCGCCTTCCGCGAAAAGGTCGAAGTCCGTCCCCTGCCCTTCCCCGCGCTCGCCCGCACCCTGTCTCTCTCCGCCCGCGCTGGCATCCTGCACGGCATCCCCGCCCAGATCGCCCAGCGCCTGAAACCGCTGATCGCCGAAGTGGTCATCGCCCCCGCGCTGCAGACAACCCCCTGGCTCGCCCCCGCGCTGCGTGTGCTGTGACCGGTCGCGCGTTGCCTGAACAGCCCGGGACCAGCCGCCGATGCCGGCGGTAAAGGCGGGACGACCGCAGCGGTGTCCTTGCCACACCGCACAGGCCAAGGTCCGCGGCGGCCCGCCGGACACCGTCGCCCGACGCAAGCCCGGCCGGGCGCCGGCCAGCCGTCAGGACGGCACGTCGGCTGCCTTCAGATCGAAGGTTTCGCCCGGAAAGAACTTCGCGAGCCGGATGTCGGCAGACCGGGCGTGGCCCTCCATGCCCTCCAGTCGCGAGATCCGGGCCGTCGCTTCGGCCAGCGGGCGGGCGGCATCGCGGGTGGCGCGCTGCCAGGTGACCGTCTTCATGAACTTGTGGACGGAAAGCCCCCCGGTATAGCGCGCCGCGCCCGACGTCGGCAGGACGTGGTTCGGCCCCGAAGTCTTGTCGCCGAACGCGACCGTGGTCTCCTCGCCCAGAAACAGTGAGCCATAGGCCGTCAGCCGCCCCAGCCACCAGTCAAGCTCATGCGCCTGCACGTGCAGATGCTCGGGCGCATAGCGGTCAGCGACCTGCGCCATCTCCTCGGGGCCATCGCACAGGATGACCTCGGCCATGTTGTCCCAGGCCGCACGGGCGCTGTCACGGTTGACCGGCGGCAAGGTCTCGATCAGCGCGGGCACCAGCCGGATCACTTTCTGCGCCAGCGCCTCGTCCGAAGTCACCAGCCAGACCGGCGAGTTGTATCCATGCTCTGCCTGTCCGACCAGGTCATAAGCGACCATTTCAGCATCGGCGCTGGCATCGGCCAGAATCATGCTGTCGGTCGGACCGGCGAACATGTCGATGCCGACCTGACCGAACAGCATCCGCTTGGCTTCCGCGACATACTGGTTTCCCGGACCGACAAGGATGTCGGCCTTCGGCAGTCCGAACAGGCCATGCGCCATCGCGGCGACCCCCTGAACGCCGCCAAGGTTCAGGATCACGTCGGCCCCGCACAGATCCATCGCGAACAGGATCGCGGCAGGAATGCCGATCCCCGGTCGGGGCGGCGAACAGGCCGCGATATGCGGAACGCCCGCCACCTTGGCCGTGGTGACCGTCATGATCGCACTCGCGACATGGCTGTAGCGCCCTCCCGGAACATAGCAACCTGCGGCTGCCACCGGAATCTGCTTTTGCCCTGCCGTCAGGCCCGGCAGGATTTCCACCGCGCAATCCGACAGCGTGGCCCGCTGCGCCTCGGCAAAGCGGCGGATGTTGGCATGGGCAAAGCGGATGTCGTCCTTCAGCCGTTCGGGCACCTGATCCGCCGCCGCCCTCAGACTCGAGCGGGACACGATGATGTCCCCCTGCCACTTGTCGAAAGTGCGGGAATAGTCCAGCACCGCCGCTTCGCCGCCAAGTGCGATGCGCGCCAGCATGACCTGCACCAGGTCGCGCACGTCCTGATGATCCGCCTCGGCGGACGATGCTGCTTGCTTCAGGTAGATCATGGGCGTGTCTTTCAGTTACATTCGGCCCTTCCAGGGCACGAGGCGGCGTTCCAGGAACCGCATCAACAGGTCGAAGGCAAAGGCGATGGTCGCGATCACGAAGATTCCCATGATCACCACCGAGGTCTGCAGGAACTGGCTGGCCGACAGCACCATGTAGCCAAGCCCGCTGGTCGCCGCGACCATCTCGGCCGCGACGAGGGTGGTCCAGCCAAAGCCGATCCCGACCCGCATCGCGGTCAGGATCTCCGGCATCGCCGAAGGCAGGATCACGTGCCGCATCACCTGCCAGCGCGTCGCGCCGAAGGAATAGGCGGCGTGGATCTGCTCGATGGCCGCCGATTTGACCCCCGACCGGGCACCCAGCACGATGGGGGCGAACATCGACAGAAAGATCAGCAGCACTTTCGAGGTTTCGTCGATGCCGAACCAGATGATCATCAGCGGCAGATAGGCAAGCGGCGGGATCGGACGGTAGAACTCGATCGGCGGGTCGAAGATGCCGCGGATCGTCGGGCTCATCCCCATCGCCAGGCCCAGGGGCAGGCCGATCAGGCAGGCCAGAACGAAGGCGCTGAAGACCCGGAACGTCGAGATCAGCGCGTGATCAAGGAACGAGGTGTTGGTGAAACCCTCATTCCAGACCTGGACGAACTTTGCCAGCACCGACTGCGGCGATGGCACGAACAGGGGCTTCACCCAACCCATTGTCGTGACCAGCCACCAGACGAACACCAGCGCCGCGACCGAGCCGACCGAGAGCCAGAATGTGCTGCCCTGCCCCGGCACACCGTAGATTTCGCCGGGCTTGGTGGGGCGGGCGCGGGCAAGACGCGACAAGATCCCGGTTCCCTTTGCAGGCATCGGATCATTCATTGCACTGCCTCCTCGTCCGCGAAGATGATGTTCAGCACACGCTCGCGCAGTTCGATGAACTCGGGCGAGGCCTTGACCCGACGCGCGGGGGTGCCGTCCTGGAACCTGCGCGAGAAAGGCAGGTCGAAGACATGGGTGATGCGCCCCGGTCTTGGCGACATCACGATCAGCTTGGTGCCCATGAACAGCGCCTCTTCGACGCTGTGGGTGATGAAGAAGACCGACTTTCCGGTCTCGCCCCAGATCTTCAGGATCAGCTCCTGCGCCTTTTCCCGCGTCAGGGCGTCCAGCGCGCCGAGGGGTTCGTCCATGAGCAGAAGCTTCGGGTCGCAGGTCAACGCCCGGGCGATACCGACCCGCTGCTGCATGCCACCCGACAGCTTGTAGACCGGCGAGCCCTGAAACCCGTCCAGCCCCAGAAGCCTGATGAACTCGTTGGCCGTCTTGTGGCGCTCGGGTTTCGAAACACCCTGGATCTGCAGGCCGAAAGCCACGTTGTCCAGGACGGAAAGCCAGGGCAGCAGCGCATGTTTCTGAAACACCACGGCACGGTCGGCCCCGGGACCCTGCACGGATTGGCCATCCAGCGACAGGCCGCCAGAGGTCGGCGACAGGAACCCCGCGATCAGGTTCAGAAGCGTGGACTTGCCACAACCCGAGGCCCCGAGCGCCACCACGAACTCGCCCACGGCGATCCGAAGATTGATGTCGCTCAGCGCCGAGACCGGGGCGCGGCCGTCGGCCGCTGGATAGACGACCGAAACGTGATCGATGTTCAGGCTCAAGCGCAGGCCCTTCCGCTGCGGACATGGCCTGCCCGGACCATGGGTCAGGGCAGGCCGACTGCTTACTGTGCCGCCGCGGCAGCGTAGGTCGGGTTCACGAAGGCGGAATAGTCGTCCAGCGTCGCATCGATCCGGCCCGCACCCTTGAGGAACTCCGCCGTGACCTTGATCTTCGGCGCGGCGCTGCCCAGCCAGGCTTCGCCCGCCTGTTCGGCCATCGGCAGGAAGGTGAAGCCCTCCAGGATGCCAGGCACCTGCGCCGGGTCCGCGCCCGTGGCGGCGGCAAGCGCCTTCACCTCGGCACTGTCGGCCGTCCAGGCCGCCGGGTTGGCCAGGTACATGCCGTTGACCTTGTCGACCGCCTTCAGGAAGGCCACGATCTTGTCCGGGTTTGCGTCGGCGAAGGCCTTGTTCACCACCCAGCCGTCATAGGTCGGAAAGCCCCACGCGGCGGTCTGGTCGGCCCCGATGACAAAGGTGCCGGTCTTGAGGATCTCGGACTGCACCGGCTGCCAGATCCAGGCCGCGTCGATGGTGCCCTGCCCCCAGGCCGCCGCAATGTCGTCGGGCTTCATGCCGACGATGTTGACATCGGCTTCGGCGATCCCTTCGTACTGCAATGCGCCCATCAGCGAATAGTGCGCGGTCGAGCCGATGGGGACCGCCACCGTCTTGCCTTTCAGGTCGGCCACGCTGGCAATGCCGGAATCCTTCCGCGCAATCAGCGATTCCGCCTTCCCGATCACGTCGGAATAGGCGATCAGCTCGAACTCGAGGCCGGAACTTGCGCCGATGGCGATCGGCGACGATCCCAGTTCCGACAGCACCACATCGCCCGAAGCCATCGCCGCGATCACGTCGGTCCCGGCGTCGAACTTGCGCCACTCGATCTCCCAGCCGGTTGCTTTCGCCAGCTCGTCCGTGGTGGACAAAAGCTGCATCGGCGTCGGGTTGCCGAAATGACCGATGATGATCTTCTCGGCAAGGGCCTGGCCGGCCAGCAAGGCCGTCGCAGCCGCGCCCAGCATAAGGGTCTTCAGTTTCACACGCATTGTCGTCTCCTCTGTTGGTTTGTTCTTGGTCGTCATCGCGGGTCGGCATGACCCTCTTCTGGCCGAGCGTCCCCTTCGCCGTCAGCCCTGGCGAAATCCTTCACTGCTTCGGCCAGCACATCAAGAGTATCAAACGCTTCGGCCCCGGGGGCCAGAGCATCCTGCAGCAGGGAAAACTCGGTGCAGGCGATCATCTGCACCACTGCCCCCTTTTGCAGCAGCTCCCCCGACGCCGCCCGCAGCGCGGCCTTGGCCTCCGGTCCAGGCCCTTCGGCCTTGATCCGCCGGATCGCGGCCAGCAGCGCGGGTTCGTCGTCCGGATAAACCGCCCGGACCCCGACCCGGGCCAGCGCCGCATCGAACAGCCCGATCCGGCGCACGGCGGGCGAGGCCAGGATGCCGACCTGCCCCCCCGATCCCGTCATCCGGGCGGCCCGGTTCACCGAAAGCTCCACCATGTCCAGGAACGGCACCCTGACCGCCGACCGGATCGCCGGGGCATAGTGATGCGCCGTGTTGCAAGGCATCGCCAGCGCCATGGCCCCGCCCGCGACCAGCCGCCTGGCCATCCCGACCAGGACCGGGCCGGGATCCTCGCCCGTGCCCTCGATCAGGTGGCGGATGCGGGATGGGACCTGCGGGTTCTGGTCGACCAGCAAGGGGACGTGATCGGCATCATCGGCAGCAGCGATCCCGTCGACCACCTTCTGCATCAGAAGGATGGTCGCCTGCGGCCCCATGCCACCCAGAATGCCCACCCGCCGCATCTACCGGCCTTTCCCCTGGATCATCGCATCAAACCTCCAGCGGCTTGCGCCCTTCGGCAAAGACCGCGTCATAGCCGAACAGTCCGGCCGCACCCCCCGTGTGCAGGAAGACCACGCGCTGCCCCTTGGTGAACCGGCCCTTCCGAATCAGGTCGATCAGCCCCGCCGCCCCCTTGCCGGAATATACCGGATCCAGAAGGATGCCCTCCAGCCCGGCAAACATCCGTATCGCTTCCAGCGTGTCCTCGCGAGGGATGCCATAGCCTGCGCCGACATAGCTTGTGTCCGCCACCACATCCTCGCGGGAGACGACCGAGGGACAGCCCAGCTTTTCCGCCGTGCGCCGGGCCAGGTTGAAGACGCTTTCCTCCTGCTTTTCCTTCGGCGCCCGCACCCCGATGCCCAGCAGGGGGATCCCCGCGTTCAGCGCCTTGAGGCCGGTGATGAGGCCGGCCTGCGTGCCGGCACTGCCTGTCGCCGTCACGATATGGTCGATCACCAGTCCCCGGTCATTGGCTTGGCCCACCAGCTCGAAGGCACAGTTGACATAGCCCAGCGCCCCGGTCGGGTTCGACCCGCCGCCGGGAATGATATAGGTCTTGCGCCCCTCCGCCCGCAGCTTGTCGGCCAGATGCTCCATTTCTGCAGCCATGTCCGTGCCCCCGGCGCGGCGCGAGGTCGTGGCCCCGTGCAGATGATCCAGCAGCACGTTGCCATTGCCGTTGTAGTTGGGATCGTTCGACCCGGTCCGGTCCTCCAGCAGGATGTGGCACGCAAGGCCCAGCCTGGCCGCGAAGGCAGCCGTCTGCCGTGCATGGTTCGACTGCGTCGCCCCTTGGGTGATCACCGTGTCCGCGCCCTCGGCCAGCGCCTCGGCCATCAGGAACTCCAGCTTGCGCGTCTTGTTGCCGCCGGTCGACAGCCCGGTGCAGTCGTCGCGCTTGATCCAGATTTCCGGCCCGCCCAGGTCTTTCGTCAGCCGGTCCATCCGCTCCAGCGGTGTTGGCAGATGCGCCAGGAAAACGCGGGGAAACCGGGCGAGATGCATGAATCCTGTCCTTGTCCTAACTTGCAGAAGTCAACAGTTGATCAGGAAGATGCGAATTGCAAATGCGAAGACTGCGCAATATCTTGCAGAAATTGCAACTTGGGGGATGCCATGCGGCTTGAGTGGCTGGAGGATATCCTGGCGATCGCGCAGACCGGGTCGTTCAGCGGCGGCGCCGAACGGCGAAACCTGACGCAGTCGGCCTTCTCGCGCCGCATCCAGCAGATCGAAGAGCATATCGGGGTCGAACTTTTCGACCGCAGCCGCAAGCCCGTGCAGCCACGCCCCACCACCCAGGCCCAGGGCGCCCAGATCGAACAGATCTCTGCAGCCCTGCGCCAACTGGTCGCCGACCTGCGGCGCGGCGACCGCGTCGCGTCGAACCGGATCGTCATCGCCAGCCAGCATTCCCTGACCACCTCCTTCGCGCCCCGGATCATCCAGGCCATCCACGATCGTCAGGAAGACGTCTATGTCCGCCTGCGCTCCGCCAATCTCGACGACTGCTTCGGCCTTCTGCTGTCGCGGCAGGCCGACCTTGCCATCGTCTACACCGCCCCTGATCTGGGCGAGGACCTGCCCGGCGATTACCTCGAAAGCCTCGACATCGGCCCGGACCGGCTGATCCCGGTCCTGCGCCCGGACCTCGCGCAGCCGTTCCTGTCGGGCGCGGGCGCGTCGGACGTGCCTTGCGTCGCCTATCCGTCCGACGTGTTCTTCGGAAGGATCATGGCGGACCGGATTCTGCCGCGGTTCCGTCCGGGCCTCACCGCGCTGCCAAAGGCCGAGACCGCCCTGACCATCGCCGCGCTCGAAATGGCCGCCGCCGGTGTCGCCGTGGCCTGGGTTCCCGAAACCCTTGCGCGCCCCGGCATGGACCTTGGCCGCGTCGCCGATCTGTCCCCGGTCCTGCCCGACTGCCCCCTGGTCATCCGCGCCCTGCGCCTGCGCGGCCAGCTCGGCCGGGCCGAGACCGTGATCTGGGATCACCTTCTGGCGCTCAAGGCCGGTGGCCAGGGTATCGGGATCGACCCCGGGTACCAAACTGGGCTTGGGACGCTTCGCAGTCCGCCCGGTGTCCGGGGGAGCGTGCCGCCGGAAACCGCGCAGCGAGAAATTCCCAACCTCGGGCACACTACACTACTCCCGCGTTAGTGAGAGTCGTGTAGTGTAAACATAGGGTAAATGACCACGGTCAACCCCTTGATAATCCTTGCACCGATTTACTGCCCACGCGTGGACACCTTCCGGCCCCCTGCCGCCCCCCTCGCAGCGGCCCCCCCTTTCCGGCACCCCTGTCGCATGACCGCCTTCCTCTCCGTCGAGACCTCGCTCACCGGCCGCCGCTGGATCGGCCCCGACGCTGGCCAGGACCGGCTGGCCGAAGCGATGGCCCAAGCGACCCGCCTCCCTCCCCCCCTCTGCCGCATCCTCGCCGCCCGAGGGGTGACACCTGACGCGGCACCCGCCTTCCTCGCCCCCTCGCTCCGCGACCTCTTGCCCGACCCCCTGACCCTGAAGGACATGGCCACCGCCGCCGACCGCCTTCTTCGCGCGGTTGCCCGCCGCGAGCGGATCGCCATCTTCGCCGACTACGACGTCGACGGCGGTTCTTCCGCTGCCCTGCTCCTCGTCTGGCTGCGGCATTTCGGGCGGCAGGCGACCCTCTATATCCCCGACCGCATCGACGAGGGATATGGCCCCAATGTCCCCGCGATGACCGGGCTCGCCGCCGCCCACGACCTTGTCCTCTGCGTCGACTGCGGCACCCTCAGTCACGAGCCCGTCGCCGCCGCCAAGGGGGCCGATGTGGTGATCCTCGACCACCATCTGGCTCTTGAGACGCTCCCCGCAGCGCTGGCGATCGTGAACCCCAACCGCCAGGACGAGGACGGCGCGTTGTCCCATCTTTGCGCAGCCGGGGTGGTTTTCCTGCTGCTGGTCGAAGCAAACCGCCGACTGAAGGCCGCAGGCAAGGCGATCCCCGACCTCATGGCCCTTCTCGACCTTGTCGCCCTCGCCACCGTCGCAGATGTCGCGCCGCTGACCGGCGTCAACCGGGCCTTCGTCCGCCAGGGCCTCAAGATCATGGCCCGCCGCGACCGCCCTGGCCTGCGCGCCCTTGCGGATGTCGCCCGGATGGACCAGGCCCCCACCCCCTATGCCCTCGGATTCCTTCTTGGCCCGCGGGTCAACGCCGGTGGCCGGATCGGCCAGGCCGACCTCGGGGCCCGCCTTCTTGCGACCGACGACGCGATGGAGGCCAGCCGAATTGCCGCCCTGCTGGACCAGTTGAACACCGACCGCCGCGGGATCACCGAGGCCGTTCGGATCGAAGCCCTCGCCCAGGCCGGGGCGCGCGGCCTTGACGCGCCGCTTGTCTGGGCGGCAGCCGAAGGCTGGCACCCCGGTGTCGTCGGCATCGTCGCGGCCCGGCTGAAAGAGGCCGCGAACCGCCCCTCGGTCGTCATCGGTTTCGACGGCGACGAGGGTAAGGGCTCGGCCCGCTCGATCCCGGGCGTCGATCTTGGGGCCGCGATCCAGCGCCTTGCCGCCGAAGGCTTGATCACCAAGGGCGGCGGTCACCGAATGGCGGCGGGCCTCAGCCTGACCCGCGCCCAGCTTGAGCCCGCCATGGCCCGCCTTGCTGAGCTTCTCGGCCGCCAGGGTGCCGGGGCGATGGGCCGGCAAGACCTGAGGATCGACAGCCTTCTCGCCACCAGCGCCGCCACTGTCAGCCTTCTGGAAGAGATCGAGAACGCCGGACCTTTCGGCGCCTCGGCCCCGGCTCCGCGATTCGCCTTCGCCAATGCCCAGGTCAGCGGCCGCCGGATCGGCGACAGCCACCTCAAGCTCACGCTCAGCGACGGCAGTGGCCCCGCACTTGACGCGATCGCCTTCGGGGCGTTCGACGGCCCGCTTGGCCCTGCGCTGGAAAACCCTGGCCACCGACGTTTTCACCTGGCCGGCAAGCTGGAGCCGAACCACTGGAACGGCCGCACCCGGGTCCAACTGCGCCTGGACGATGCGGCTCCGGCGTGATGCGATGGCCGCGCAAGATTCTCCTTGCAGAAGCCATGCGCGCGATTTAGACACCGCCGCACCGAAAGCGTGGCCCGTTCGTCTATCGGTTAGGACACCTGGTTTTCAACCAGGTAAGAGGGGTTCGACTCCCCTACGGGCTGCCACTTCACACACATGTCAGCCACAGTTTTGCGTCGGTATCGGCGCGGTGCTTGATTGTTTCCATCCGCCGCATAGACTGCGAGAAATCGTCAGGAAAGGTAGCTGAGGTGAAAATTTTACCCCGGTTTTCGAGTGCCTTGATCCTTTTTGCCCTGCCGATCGCCGCCAATGCTGCCATCTGCAGCGACAGTGCCGGGCAGTTTGAGGCCTGGAAAACCGAGATGGCCGCCGAAGCGAAGGCCGAAGGTGTCGGCGAAGGCGGGATTGCCGCCTTGATGGCGACCTCTTATTCCACGGCCACCATCGCGGCGGACCGCAATCAGAAAAGCTTCAAGTACAGCCTCGAGAAGTTCCTTCAGGTTCGCGGGGCCGATACGATCGTCAAGCAGGGCCGCAGCCGCAAGGCGAAGAACGCCGGATTCTATGACAGCCTGGAAGCTGCCTATGGTGTCCCCGCCGGGGTTCTGATCGCGATTCACGGCATGGAAACCGGCTTTGGCAGCTTCATGGGCGACACCAATGTCGTATCGGCCATCGCCACCCTGACCTATGATTGCCGCCGGTCGGAGTTCTTCCGCCCGCATCTGATCGGCGCGCTGCTGATGGTGGACCGCGGCATGATCTCGGCCAGCACCAAGGGTGCCAAGCATGGCGAACTGGGGCACACACAGTTTCTTCCCGGCAACGCGATGCTCTACGGCGTCGACGGCAACGGCGACGGCGCGATCGACTTCAACACGGTCTCTGACGCACTGGCCTCGACCGCAAATTACCTGCGCAAGAAGGGCTGGAAGCCTGGCCAGGGCTACCAGGAAGGGGAGCCGAACTTTGCCGTGATCAAGGAGTGGAACGCGGCCAAGGTCTACCAGCAGGCGATCGCGATCATGGCCGCGCAGATCGACGGCTGACAGCTTGCACCCAGCCGCGCGCGCCTGTAGGACGCACGCGCTGGCCCGTTCGTCTATCGGTTAGGACACCTGGTTTTCAACCAGGTAAGAGGGGTTCGACTCCCCTACGGGCTGCCACTTCCGTTTCAGCCATCCAACGTTGATGTGACTGGCCTTTTTGGCCTGAATCGGCTTGATGCGCAGTAGCCCACGCACACGGAGCCATCATGCTGCGCAGCCTTGCCGCCCTGTTCTTCCTGACTACGACCGCGATCGCCGACACGTCCGACGGCGAGGCCCTGAGCAAGATGACCTGGGACCAGATCGAAGCGGAGGCAAAAGGCGGCACCGTCAACTGGTTCATGTGGGGCGGGTCGGACACGATCAACGCCTATGTCTCCGACTATGTCGCGGGCCGCCTGAAAGCCGAATACGGCATCACCTTGAACCGCGTGCCGATCGCCGATGCCGCCGAAATCGTGAACCTGATCCTGTCCGAGAAGGAGGCCGGCATCACGGACGCGGGCACCGTCGACCTGCTCTGGATCAACGGCGAGAATTTCCGGTCGATGAAGCAAGGCGACCTTGCCTATTGCGGCTACACCGGCCTTTTGCCCAATGACGCGCTGGTCAACTGGTCGAACCCGGCCATCGCCAACGACTTCGGCGTTCCGGTCGACGGCTGCGAGGTTCCCTGGAACACTGTCCAGTTCGCCTTCGCCTACGACAGCGCCGTGCTGCCGGAGCCTCCTGGCGACATGGCCGCACTGATCGACTGGATCAAGGCCAACCCGGGACGCTTCACTTATCCCGCCCCGCCCGATTTCACCGGCTCCGCCTTCCTGCGCCATGTGTTCATCTATGCCGCAGGCGGGCCGCAAAACCTGCTTGGCCCCTTCGACCAGGCAAAATTCGATGCGGTCTCGGCAAGGACCTGGGCGATCCTGAACGAGATCGAGCCTTTCCTCTGGCGCAAGGGCGCGACCTATCCGGCCACCGTCACCCAGTTGAACGAGCTGTTCGCCAATGGCGAGGTCGCGTTCAGCTTCAACTACGATCCCGCCCAGTTCGGCCTGGCGGTTCAGGCCGGAACCTGGCCCGAAACCACCCGCTCCTACGGGCTGACGGACGGCACCATCGGCAACACCAACTACACGCTGATCCCGTTCAACTCGCCCAACAAGGCCGCCGCGATGGTGGTCCAGAACCTGCTGCTGTCGGGCGAGGCTCAACTCGAGAAAGCCAAGACCGAGGTCTGGGGTGCCGCCCCCGCCATCGAGATCAGCCGCACGGCACCGGCCGTGCAAGCAGGGTTTGCCGCCATCAAGACCCATCCTTCCGTTGTGCCGGCCACCAAGCTTGCCGAGGCCGCCCTGCCGGAACTGCAGGCCGACTGGCTGACCGCGATCGAAAAAGGCTGGGCGGAGAACGTCGGGAACTGACCGGTCCTCGTGCGACCCCGGCGTTTCCTCGCCGCCGGTCGCAACCCGGAAAGCCGGGACGTCGTCGTCGACGAGCACCCCGCTTGCCCCCGGCCCCGCCGTCGCGTTAGCCTTCCCCGACCCACGCGAAGGACAGAAGTGACCGACCGCCGCCACATCCTTCTGCTGCTCGCGCCGGCGCTGATCGTCCTCGGCGGGCTGTTCCTGACCGGCCTCGGCCTCACGCTTCTGCGGTCGTTCCGCTACTTTCCCGCTTTGGGTCTGACCCAGCCCGACCTTGCCGCCTATGCTGCGATCCTGACAACGCCGGGGTTCCTCAAGTCGCTTGCCCTCTCGCTTTGGATCGCGGCGACCTCGACCCTGATCGCCGCGGCACTGGCCCTGGGCGCGGCCCTTGTGCTGCGCCAGACCTTCCCCGGCAGGGCCTTCGTCAGCTTCCTTGTCCAGCTGAACCTGACCATCCCGCACATCGTCGGGGCCATCGGCATCCTCTACCTCTTTTCCCAATCCGGCAGCTTTGCCCGCCTCGCCTATGCCGCAGGCCTGATCTCGGGGCCGCAGGACTTTCCCGCCCTGACGCAGGATCCCTTCGCGATCGGCATCATTCTTCTTTACGTATGGAAGGAACTTCCGTTCATCACCCTGATCCTGCTGGCCAACCTGCAGACACTGGGCGAAGACCACGAAGCCGTCGCCCGGTCGCTTGGGGCCTCGCGCTGGCAGACGTTCCGCCATGTCCTGCTGCCGATGCTGATGCCCGGCCTCGCCTCGGCCTCGGGCCTGGTCTTTGCTTTCGCGTTCGGCGCCTACGAGGTTCCCCTCGTCCTTGGCGCATATTCCCCGAAGGCGCTTCCGGTCCTGGCCTGGCAGGCCTGGACGGACACCGACCTTGCCACCCGGCCCGAGGCCATGGCCATGGCGGTGGTGATCGCGCTGATCGGGCTGCTGCTCTTGGCGCTGGTCGCCCGCACACTGAATCGTGGAGAGCGGGATGCACGCTGACCGGCTGCGGCTTCTGGCGGCTTTCGCACTGGCGCTGTGGATGATCCTGCCGACCATCCCGCTTGTCGTCTGGTCTGTCGCGCGCGGCTGGCGCTACCCCGATCTGCTGCCGCAGGGATGGTCGCTCAAGGCGTGGTCCTTTGCCTTGTCGGGGCAGTCCGGCGTCCTGGAAAGCCTTGCGCTGACGACCGGCATCGCATCGGCAGTGACCGTCCTTGCCGCCCTGATCGGCGTGCCGGCCGGACGCGCGCTTGGCCTTTACCGGTTCCGTGGCAAGGGGTTGGTGACGCTTTTCCTTCTCGCCCCGGCAGTGCTGCCCGGGATCGCGATTGCCTTCGGTCTGCACGGGGTCTTTCTGCGCCTTGGCCTGGCGGGAACCGTGACCGGCGTCATGCTGGCGCATCTGATCCCGGTCCTGCCCTATATGACCCTGGTCATGGCCGCAGTCTTTTCCCGTTTCGATCCGGACATCGAGGCCCAGGCCCGCTTACTTGGCGCGACCCCGTGGCAGACATTCCGCTGCGTCACCCTGCCCGCGATCCTGCCCGGCCTGATGACTGCGGCACTGTTCTCCTTCCTCGTGTCATGGTCGCAATACGTCTTGACCCTTGCCATCGGCGGCGGGCGGGTCCAGACGCTGCCGCTGGTCCTTTTCTCGTTTGCCGGCGCGGGAAGGAACGACATCACCGCCGCGATCGCGCTGCTCTACATCCTGCCCGGCCTCGCGGTACTGATCCTCACTGCCCGGCAGGTGACGGGGCGTGGCGCCGCTCTGTCGGGGGGGCTTCGGCAATGGCCGCGCTGACCCTGTCGGGCCTGACCAAGCGTTACGGCGGTACAAGCCAGGCCGCGCTGCACCGGCTTGACCTGTCCATCGCAAGCGGCAGCCTCACCGCACTTCTTGGACCCTCCGGGTCGGGCAAGACGACAACGATGAAGCTGATCGCAGGCCTGATCGCCCCGGACGCGGGCGATATCCGGCTGGGCGGCCGATCCGTCCGCGACCTGGCCCCGGAACGGCGCGGAGTGGCGATGGTGTTCCAGAATCCGCTCCTCTTCCCGCATCTCACGGTGGCCGGGAATGTCGGTTTCGGGCTCAGAATGCGCGGCTTGCCCGCCGACCGGATTGCGTCCAGCGTGGCGCTGATGTTGTCGCGCGTCCGGCTGACGGGACTGGGCGACCGCAGGCCGGGACAGCTTTCCGGCGGCCAGCAACAGCGCACGGCGCTTGCCCGCGCCCTGATCCTGCGGCCGGATGTGCTTCTTCTTGACGAACCCCTGTCCAACCTCGATCCATCGTTGCGCGACGAGATGCGCCAGCTGATCCGCGAGTTGCACAGCGAAACGGGCATCACCACGCTGGTCGTCACCCATGACCAGACCGAGGCGGTCGCACTTGCCGATCACGTCGCGCTGCTTCTTGATGGCAGGCTTGCCCAGGCCGGACCGCCCGAGACGTTTTACCAGCGTCCTGCAACGCAGGCCGTCGCCCGCTTCTTTGGCGGAGTGAATTTCGTCCCAGGCACCGCCCGCGCCGGGGTCTTCGACAGTGCGCTCGGCCCGCTTCGCCTGCCAGCCGGCATTGCCGAAGGCGCCGGGCTTCTGACGATCCGGCCCGAGGCGCTGCGCTTCGGCCCCGGTCCGAACCCGCTGATCGCACGGGTCGACGGCGTCACGTTCCTTGGCACCCAGAGCCGGATCGATCTTCTGGCCGGGGGCGTCCGCCTGCAGGCCCTGACCGACCCCGATGCCGCCAGCGATCTTGTTCGCGGTTCCGACGTTGCCGTCACGCTGCCACCCCAGGCGCTTTGGGTCCTGCCCTCCGCACCATAGGTGCGACACCCTCGTCCTGTGCCGCCCTCTTCGCGCGGACCGATCTGATCTGCGCAAAGCCTGAACACTTTGCCAGGAAGACCGGAAATCTCGGAGTTTCCATCCGATCCGGGGCATGCTCCCGGGCACCCTGCCTGGAACCGATCCTGTCGGCGGTCGTGTCTGGAGCGGGAATCTGGTCGGCTCGGAATGATGCGGCTTTCGGGGTCCACTGTCTTTCGGGCGGACCGGCATTCGACACAAACCGCCGCCGTCCCGGTCGGACAAATTGGATCGGGCATTCTGACCGCGCCTGCAGGAGCGCCCGGACATGCCAGACAAAGCCGGTCGGCCTTGCGCGCTTCCTTCACTCCAGCATGACTGCCCGACCGCGTCCGGCATGTTTCGCGGCATAAAGTGCGCGGTCGGCGGCGGCGCTCAGCGCGGGTGCCCCGGCAGCGGCAGAGTTCACCGACCGCACGATCCCGATGCTGGCAGAAACCCGGCATTCCTGTCCTTCGAAGGTCATCGGCTCCCGGATGCGGGCGATGATCCGATCGGCAATGCGCTGCAGTGTCCGGGGATCGGTGCGTCCGGCCACGATCAGCACGAATTCGTCGCCGCCAATCCGCGCTGCGCAATCCTCCGCCCGGATCTGCTCGCGCAAGATGCGTCCGACGCTCTCGAGAACGAAATCGCCAGCCGCGTGGCCCAGCGTGTCGTTCACCGCCTTGAAGAAGTCCAGGTCCAGGTGCAAGAGGCCAAAGTTCGCCCGCCCCGTGCAAAGCCGGTCAAGCACCAGATCGACCGCCCTGCGGTTGCGCAGCCCGGTCAGCGGATCGGTCATAGCCTCTTCCTCGGCGGCCATCCGCGCGCCTTCCAGCCGCAGGCTCAGCCCCCGCAGCTCCTGCGTGACGGCGGCGTTCGCCTCGGCCAGAAACAGCACCTCGCGCGCAAGATCGGAGGCCGCGAAGTCGGCATCGGACAGGGCAATGGCGCGCACCGCGGCGATCAGGTCGATGAAGGTCAGGTTCAACAGGATGCGCCCGTCCCCCGGAAGGCTTTGACCATGCCCGCGCAGACCGGACCGCGCGCCGTTCCGTGGCGACAGCCGAAAGCGTGTTCCGGCCCGGGCCAGCACATCCTGAATGGTGACCGCCCCCCCGGGCGAGCGCACTTCGAACAGATCCTCGAACCGGGCACCAAGCCGGGCGTCGTCCTGCAGCACCAGCGCCAGCGTCGGCCCGTAGCTGAGCGCGCAACCGTCAGCGTCAAGAAGCAGATGCATCGGCATGAACCGCGCCAGCGTCATGCTGTCCATCTTCAGCCTGAAGCCGGTGACATCGGCCCGCATCGCTCAATGCTCCGGCATGGCAAGGTCGAACGCCCTGGCCTTGGCATGACGACGGTCAAGGATCGAGATCGTCGTGCGATCGTCAGCGCCGACCTCGATCAGGCACAGCGCGCCGTAGTCGTCGGCCATTGCAGTCACCAGGCCTGCCAGCACGCGCTGGGTGGCGCGCAGAGGCGAGCGGCAGCGCAATTCGAACCGGTCCGGGCCGACTTCGTCCAGCGATATCTCAGGCGCATCAAGATCGGGCAGCGCCAGCCGCGCGCGTCCGGGAAGTTCCTCCAGCGAATGCAGGAAATCTGCAAAATGCAAGCCGCCAAAGCGCATGAGCCTGCGCATGCCTTCGCTGTCGGGGTTCGTCACCAGATGGATTCCCACATCCTCCCAGATCGTTTCGACCGGACGGCCAAGCACGAGGGCCGCAAGGTCTGCGACCCGGTCGGCCAAGCCTGGCTCATAGCGCAGCATCGGTTCATAGGTCATGGCCGTCTGACCCGCATTGCGGCAGATCTCATGCCAGCTGGCCGCGCCGAACGTGTCCAGCACATAGCTTTGCAGGGACCGCAAGAGAAGCGCATCCATTCCAGACCCCATCCATGGTTCCGCTGTCAGACTAGCGCGCAGGTCTTAACGGAACCTCAAGCCCGATCGGCCTCAAGGCAGGATGAAAAGCCCCTGCTCGCCCGTGCCAAGCTGGTTCAGATTTGCCGCCGTCAACGGCGGCGGGGTGTCCTGGTATTGCCGCATCAGCGCCAGGGCTTCGGGCCCGCCGACAAAGCCGCCATCCGCCCGCGCCGCCGACCGCATCACGATGCGTCCGTCCACGCCAAGATAGAGCCCGCTGATCTCGACGTAATCCACCCCCCGCCGCAGGAACAGCATCGCCTCTTCCCCTGGCAGCGCAGGCAGAAGGTCCGCCACCACCATCAGACAGCCGGCGCGTCCAGAACCGACATCGCCTTCACAGACCCGCTGCCAGTCATCCAGCATGTAGTCCTCGGCGGCCGTCAGCAGCATCTCGCGCGTTCCGGTCGCGGTTGCGGGCTGGACCGGCATCACCTGCGCCAGCCTGGCTGCCAGTGCCGCCCGGTCCACACCCGCTGCGGGCAGACCGCCCGTCAGCCGGGCCGCCAGCGCCTCTTGCCCCGGCTCCCTCGCCAAGGCCTCGAGCGCCGCCATCGCCGCGGCCCCGGGCTTGCCCCAGGATTGCAAAGCAAGGATGTCCAGGTCCGCAACCGGGGTCTTGCCCGCCTCGAACCTGGCAAGCTGGCTTTCAGCCGAAATCCTCTCGGCGTTGAGCAGCGGCGTCAGCCAGAGCGCCGCCAGGACCACCACCGCCAGCGACATCAGGATGTTGCCTTGGCGGATTCGCTCCATCCAGGCTCCGCCGCGCAGCACCGCCGCCGCATAGATCAGCCCATAGGCGATCCCGACCACCGCCACGACCATCACGAACACCCGGTCCGGCGACCAGCCATTATCTGCCACGCGCAGCCAGATCGCCCAAAGCGCCAGTCCGGCCACCAGCGGCAGGACCAGCGCCATCCCCTGCGCGCAGCGCCGCAACAGAGGGCTTTGCGTGGCCTCGGCATCGGTCTGGTCCACGGCGATCGACACCAGCGCGATCCCGCCCGCGACCATCGTCAGAAGAAGGAGCGCAGGTGACAACCCTCCGGCCAGCCCGTCCAGCCCCCGGAATGGCAATGCGACCAGGAACACGGCCATGACCGCAAGGACCACGGGCAGGAACAGCCGGAACAGCCGCAGCACCACATAGGGCGACAGAAGCTCTGTCAGGTCATGGATCACCGCCATGCCCAGACCCATCACGGCGCCGCTCAGGACCAGCACCACAAGATCGCGCCCGACAAGCTGCCGGATCACGTCGATGCCGACGATGCGCAACACTTCGTCTGACAGATAGATCACCAGCCAGACCAGGCCGGTGAACGCCCCCGCCGCCGCAAAGCGCAACACCACCGACCAGGCTTCAAGAAACAGCGACGGATACGCCCGCCATCCAGACTTTTCCGCCGCGATCAGGAAGGGCACCGGCATCGTGGCGACGGTGAAGGCAGCGAGCGCAGGGATCGGTCCCGCGAAAAAGTCCTCGGGATCGCCGTAGCGCAATGCCGTCAGCGCAAGCAGCGCGGCCACACTCAGCGCCAGACCGGCGGCGCGCGGCAGCGCCCTGGCCAGGCCAAGCGGACCCGCCATCCCCAGGATCGCGCCGAACAGCGTTGCAAGCAACCCGAACAGGACCAGCGACGCATACTGCCCGATCCAGTCGCGCTCGGCCGCCTTGATCGCCGCCCAGATCAAGGCCCCGCCCAGCGCCCCCGCCAGGGAAAGCTGCACCCGCATCGCAATCTGGCCAGTCATCGCCACACTCCCACTTGCAGGCTTGATATTCGCCCCGGCCCTGCCGCGGCATAGTCAGGATTTCCCGCCCGTTGCCAAGCGCTTTGCGCCCCGGCCGACGTCAGGCCATGTCGTCCGAAAACTGCCGCAAGCCTGCAAAGTGGCGGGAGCGGGCCGCGCGAAAACGCGATCGCTTGCCCGGCAAACCGACGAGAGGACCGGATGCAGCGCCGCCCCGGTCTGCCGCGCGCGCCTGCGGCGGGGCAGAACAGCCGTGCCTTGCTGCACCTGCTCCTTCCGACAAACACTCCTGCCTCCGCCCGCCCGGCGATGACGTGCCGCCGTGGCATCAAGGGCCGCTACCGCTGCAGGACCCGCAGATATTCGGCAATCGCCACCAGCCGCACCGGTGTCGGCGTCGCGATCCCGTCGCCGCCGTCATATGGCACCAGATCCCCTTGCAAGAGCGGTCCGAACTCCGGCATCGGCGAGCCTCCGGCCTGGCGCCCCGGGGCGACCCCGGTATAGCCCCAGATCTTCGCCATCACCTTCGTCCCCGGGAACACCCCGCCATTGCGCACCGACAACCCGGTAAGATCGGCCGGCTTGCGGTCCAGCCGCGCCGCCGCGGGACCATCGCCCTTGCCCCCCGCCCCGTGACAGGCCGCACAGAAGCTCATGAAATCCTCGGCCCCCGAGGGGGTCGTCTCTTGATCCACGCAGGCGGTCAATCCAAAAGACAGCACCAGCGGCAGGGTCATCCAGGGAAATTGCATCATCGGTCCTCCGGCCGCAGCATCAGACCTGATGCCGTCTCGACCGGCCTTGATCTATGTCACCTGTCCTGCCGACAGCCGCACCACCCGGTCCATCCGCGCGGCCAGCTCCAGGTTGTGCGTCGCGATCAGCGCCGAGAGGCCCGTGGACCGCACCAGGTCCATCAGCACCCCGAAGACCTGATCCGAGGTCGCGGGGTCAAGGTTCCCCGTCGGCTCGTCCGCAAGCAGAAGCTTCGGCGCATTCGCGAGGGCCCGGCAGAAGGCCACCCGCTGCTGCTCGCCGCCCGACAGCGCCGCCGGCCGGTGACCGGCACGCGCGCCGACGCCCACCTTCTCCAGCAACTCCTGCGCCCGCCGCGCCGCCGCGGCCTTCGGCACGCCATTCGCCAGCTGCGGGATCACCACATTCTCCAAAGCCGAGAATTCGGGCAAGAGATGATGGAACTGATAGATGAACCCCACCTCCCCCCGCCGCGCCTCGGTCCGGGCGCGGTCGGAAAGCCCGCCCATCTCGCGCCCGTCCAGCCGCACCTTTCCCGCATCCGCCGTGTCCAGAAGCCCCGCGATATGCAAAAGCGTCGACTTCCCCGCGCCCGACGGCGCCACCAGCGCCACCACCTCGCCCTTCGCCACCGCCAGCGAGGCGCCTCGCAGAACCAGCACTTCGGAGGGCTTGCCCCGGTTGTAGCCCTTGGTCACCCCCTGCAACGCCAGCATCTCACTCATAGCGCAATGCCTCGACCGGGTTCATCCGCGCCGCACGCCGGGCCGGGAACAGCGTCACCACGAAGGACAGCCCCAGCGACAGCGTCACCGCCGACATCACGTCGCCAAACTGCAGCTTCGCCGGCAGGGAATAGATTCCCCGGATCGACGGGTCCCAGACCTCGGCCCCGTTCACCCAGTTCAGGAAACTCATGATCTGGTCGATGTTCAAGGCCGTCACACACCCCAGCACCACCCCCGCCACCGTGCCGATCACCCCGGTGAACGCCCCGCAGATGAAGAACACCCGCAAGACCGACCCCTCGGTCAGCCCCATCGTCCGCAGGATGCCGATGTCGCGGCCCTTGTTCTTGACCAGCATGATCAGGCCCGAAACGATGTTCATCGCCGCGATCAGCACCAGCACCGACAGGATCACGAACATCACGTTGTCCTCGATGTCCAAAGCCCGCAGGAACGCGCCCGAACTGTCCTTCCAGGTCCACAGCGTCGCCGTTGGCCCGGCCGCCTGCAGGATCGCGTCGCCATAGCTTTCGACGGCATCGGGGTTGTCGACCATCACTTCGATCTCGTCTGCCCGGCCTTCCCTGTTGAAAAAGCTCTGCGCCTCGACGAAGGGCATGTAGATGCGCGTCGTATCAATGTCATAGCGCCCGGCGGTGAAGATATAGACCACCTCATAGGCCTTCACCCGCGGGCTGGACCCCATCGCCGTCTTCACCCCGCCAGGAGCGATCAGCCGCACCCTGTCGCCGACCGTGATCCCCAATTCCCGCGCGATCCCGGAACCGACCGCAATCCCGTCGGGAAACCGCGCCAGATCGCCGATCGCCGCCGATCCCGCGCCAATCCGGGGGATCGCCGCGAAATCTTGCGGCAGCATGCCGTAGACCTCGGCACCCGTGGTGTCCTCGCCGTCCGAGACCATCAGCTTGCCCTTGATCAGGGGTGCGGCGCGCGTCACCCCCGGCACTTTGGCAATCGCCGCCGCCACCGCATCAGGCTCGGTGAACCCTCGGATCAGCTGCCCGTCCTCACCCACCACACCTGAGGAATAGACCGTCACATGCGCGTTCGCCCCCAGGATCGTGTCCACGAACTCCGCCCGGAACCCGGCCCGCACCGCCAGCGTCAGGATCAGCGCAAAGACCGCCAGGGTGATCCCGATCAGGCTGATCCAGGTCATCACGCTGACCCCGCCCTCGGCGCGCCTTGCCCGCAAGTACCGCCAGGCGATCATGAATTCGAAACCCGAAAACGGAGCCGTCGTCTTTGCCATCTGCCTCATGCCCTTTCCGGGCCCGTTGATTGCCGGGCAACCTGCGGGACGGGGCGTGAAACGTCAAGGCAGGGGCCCCCGGGCGGAGTTCGGCACCGGCCCGTCTATGCCGCCGTATGCCGACTTGCAAGTTGCGCCAGCTGTCCTGGGCCTGCGTCAGAAGTCTGGGCCACAAGGAAATCCGCAAGGCGGGTGCGCAGCCGGGCATGGTCGTCATGTCGGTATCGCCTGACGGACTTTCCGCGTGTCGTCCGGCCGGGGATGCAAGGTCTTATACCTTGTCTTTCAACGCATACCGGAACCGGCAGGCTTCACAGCCCCGGACGGCGATCAGCCATTCGGCAGCAGGAAGGCCGCCCGACCGGGCGGCAGCGCCAAGGCGGTCGCTGACCTGAACCGCCAAACTGAAGTGCCGCGGCGGGCGGCCTGGTGCGTCGGTTTTGGCGTGCCGCTCCGACCCCTCGCCGGTGATCCACCCCTGGCCGGCCATGGCTCACGGTTTCAGCCGCTCCATCTGTTCGTCCGTCAGCCAGCAGAGACTGCTCGTTCATGACCCCGACAGTCCGGGGCCTTGGCTCATGCAGCGGCCACAGCTTCAGGCAGATCAATGCGTCCCGACCCCGGATCGGCGCGCTGCTTGCGACACCCTTTGTCGCAGGCAGCGCAGGATTCCTCCGCTTGGTCTTGAATATGCGCGTCGGTCCCGGTTTGATGCCCGGGACAGGAGGCACGATCCATGCGCTATTCCGGCCTGAAGGTCATCACCGAGGGGCTCTTTGGCAACAGGGGCTGGACGCCGGCCTGGCGCGATCCGGCGCCGAAGGCCGAGTATGACGCCGTCATCATCGGTGGCGGCGGGCATGGGCTGGCGACGGCCTATTACCTGGCGAAGAACCACGGGATCACCGATGTCGCGGTCCTGGAGAAGGGGTATCTCGGGTCCGGGAATATCGGGCGGAACACCACCATCGTGCGGGCGAACTACTTCCTGCCCGGGAACTCCGAGTTCTACAGCCATTCGCTGAAGTTGTGGGAAGGGCTGGAGGCCGACCTCAACTACAACGTGATGCATTCGCAGCGCGGGCAGGTTGTGCTGTTCCACTCTGACGGGCAGCGAGATGCTGCCGTGCGGCGTGGCAATGCCATGATCAACCAGGGCGATGACGCGATCCTCCTGGACCGGGACGGTATCCGCGAGTTGTTGCCTTACATCGACCATGACCAGACGCGGTTCCCGATCTATGGCGGGCTCCTGCATCCGCGGGGTGGCACAGCGCGGCATGACGCGGTGGCCTGGGGCTATGCACGGGGGGCGGATGCGCGCGGTGTGGACCTGATCCAGAACTGCGAAGTGACCGGGATCGACATCGAGGGCGGGGTCGTCCGGGGCGTGCAGACGACGCGCGGGGAGATCCGGGCTCGACGCGTCGGGATCGTGGTGGCGGGGCGGTCAAGCCAGGTCGCGGCGATGGCGGGGATGCGGTTGCCGATTGAGTCTCACATCCTGCAGGCCTTCGTGACCGAGGGGCTGAAGCCGGTGATCAACCATGTGATCAGCTTCGGCATGGGGCACTTCTACATCAGCCAGTCGGACAAGGGGGGGTTGGTGTTCGGCGGCGACCTCGATTTCTATGCGTCCTATGCGGCGAGAGGGAACCTGCCGATGGTCGAGCATGTGATGGAGGCGGGCATGACGCTGATGCCGATGATCGGGCGGGCCAAGGTCTTGCGGTCATGGGGCGGGATCATGGACATGACGCCGGACGGCTCGCCGATCATCGACAGGACGCACATCGACGGGCTCTTCATCGACTGCGGCTGGAACTACGGGGGCTTCAAGGCGGTGCCGGCCTCCGGCTGGTGCATGGCGCATCTGATGGCGACCGGCGAGAGCCATGAGGTGGCGCGCAAGTTCCGGCTGGACCGCTTTGCGACGGGGCATCTTCTGGACGAAGAAGGCACCGGCAGCCAGCACAACCTGCATTGAGGGGGGCGGTGATGATTGAGCGTTCGTGCCTTGCACGGCCTGCGGGAGCCTCCGGCGGGGATATTTTTGGACATAGAATGAGGCTGGGTCGATGCGCCTGACATGCCCTCTTTGCGGCGACCGGGACCGGCGGGAGTTCCATTACTACGGGGCGGAGGATTATCTGCACCGGCCTGCCGAGGGCGCGGCTTTGACCGAGTGGAACAACTATCTGCACCTGCGGGACAATCCGGCGGGGGTGACGCGCGACCTCTGGTATCACGAGGCGGGCTGTGCCCAGTGGCTGCTGGTCACGCGGAACACGGTGACGCATGAGATCTCGGGCGTGGAACTGGTGGCGGGGCGGGCGAAATGAGGATTGACGGCAAGGGGCTGATCGACCGGACGAAGCCGGTCCGCTTCCGCTTCGACGGGAAGGATTACGCGGGCTACAAGGGAGACACGCTGGCCTCGGCGCTGCTGGCCAATGACGTGCGGCTGGTCGGGCGGTCGTTCAAGTATCACCGGCCGCGCGGTGTGCTGACGGCGGGGTCGGAGGAGCCGAACGCGCTGGTCGAAGTGATCGGCGCGTCGAACCAGACGCCGAACGTGCGGGCCACGATGCAGGAGGTGTTCGAGGGGCTGGTGACCCAAAGCCAGAACCGGCTGGGGTCGCTGCGCTTTGACCTCATGGCGGTGAACGATTACCTCGCGCCCTTCCTGTCGGCGGGGTTCTACTACAAGACCTTCATGTGGCCGCGCGCCTTCTGGGAGGGGTTGTATGAGCCGCTGATCCGCCGGGCGGCGGGTCTTGGCAGCCTGTCGGGCAGGCATGACGAGGGGGTCTACGAGAAGGCCTTCGCCTTCTGTGACGTGCTGGTGATCGGGTCGGGGCCTGCGGGACTGATGGCCGCGCTGACGGCGGGGCGGGCGGGCGCGGACGTGATCCTGTGCGAGGAAAGCCATGCTCTGGGCGGGCGGCTGTTGTCGGACGGCGGGACCATCGGTGGGGTTCCGGGCGGCGAGTGGGTGGCGCAGGTGGTGGCTGAATTGCAGGCGCTGCCGAACGTGCGGATCATGGCGCGGACCACGGTGACGGGGGCCTATGACCACGGCACCTATGGCGCCTTGGAGCGGGTGGGGCTGCACAAACCCGCCCGACCGAACCTGCCAAGGGAGTGTTTCTGGCGGATCGTCGCGCCGCATGCGGTTCTGGCTTCGGGGGCCCTGGAGCGGCCGGTGGCGTTCGAGAACAACGACCGGCCGGGGATCATGATGGCATCCGCCGTGCGGACCTACCTCAACCGCTATGGCGTGAGCCCGGGCAAGCGCGTGACGCTGTTCGCCAACACCGATCAGGCGCGAGGCGTGGCGCGCGATCTTATGGCAGCGGGAGTCACCGTGGCCGCGATCATCGACCCGCGTCCCGATGCGTCGGCGGTCGAGGACTGCCCGGTGCATGTGGGGGCCGAGGTCGTGGGGTCTCGCGGCCGCCTGGGGCTGTCGGGCATCCGGGTGCGCAAGGGGTCGGAGGTCATCGAGATCGAGACGGACTGTCTGGCGATGTCTGGCGGCTGGAACCCGACGATCCACCTGACCTGCCACATGAACGGGCGGCCCCGGTGGGACGAGGACCTTGCGGCCTTTGTGCCGATGGCGGGCGCGGTGCCGGGACTGGTTGCCGTGGGCGCGGCGAACGGGTCGATGTCGACGCATGGGGCCTTGGCGACGGGTCATGCGGCGGCCATGAAGGCGGTGGAGACTTTGGGGCGGAAGGTGTCGGTCGCGCTGCCCGAGGCGGAGGATATGCCCTATCGGCTGAAGGCGCTGTGGGCGGTGGAGGGGAAGGGCCGGGCCTGGCTCGACTTCGCTAATGACGTGACGACCAAGGACGTGAAGCTGGCGGCGCAGGAGGGGTTCCGCAGCGTCGAGCACATGAAGCGCTACACGACGCAAGGCATGGCGCCGGATCAGGGGAAGAACTCCAACGTCGCGGCGCTGGCGGTGCTGGCGGATGCGACGGGGCGGGGGATTGCCGAGACGGGGGTGACGACCTTCCGGCCGCCCTATGTGCCGGTGTCGATTGCGGCGATGGGGGCCGGGGGCCGGGCCGAGGGATTCGCGCCGCAGCGGTTCCTGACGAGCGATCAGGCCAGCCGCGACCGCCATGCGCCGATGATCGAGGCGGGGCTGTGGTATCGGCCCTCCTACTTTCCGAAGCCGGGGGAAAGCACCTGGCGCGAGGCCTGCGACCGGGAAGTGACCATGGTGCGGCAGGCCGTGGGCGTGGCCGATGTCTCGACGCTGGGGAAGATCGACATCCAGGGGCGGGACGCGGGGCGGTTTCTGGATTTCGTCTACACCAACACGTTCAGCACCCTGCCGGTGGGCCGGGTCCGCTATGGGCTGATGCTGCGCGAGGATGGGCTGGTCTTGGACGATGGCACCTCGGCGCGGCTGGGGGACAACCACTACCTGATGACCACCACCACGGCGGCGGCGGGGCTGGTGATGCGGCATCTGGACTTCGTGCATCAGGCCTTTTGCGCCGACTGGCAGGTGCGGTTCATTTCCGTCACCGAAAGCTGGGCGCAGTTTGCTGTGGCGGGGCCGAAGGCGCGGGCGCTGGTGAACTCGTTCCTGGAAACCCCGGTGGAGCTGCCGTTCATGGGGGTTGCTCCGGTGCGGATCGGGGGCGTGGACGGGCGGCTTTTCCGCATCAGCTTCTCGGGCGAGGAGGGCTATGAACTTGCCGTCCCGACACGATATGGCGAGGCGCTGTTCCGCGACCTGGTGGCGCGCGCCGAAACGATGGGTGGCGGTCCCTACGGGATGGAGGCGCTGAACGTCCTGCGGATCGAGAAGGGCTTCATCACCCATGCCGAGATTCATGGGCGCGTCACGGCGCATGACATCGGGATGGAGAAGATGGTGAGCGCGAAGAAGGACTGCATCGGCAAGGCGGCGGCCACGCGGCCGGGGCTGTGGGGGCCAGAACGCGAGCAGCTGGTGGGCCTGAAAGCGTCGGCGCCGATCAGCGCTGGGGCGCATCTGTTCGTGCCGGGGACGGAAGTGCATCGGGAGACGGATCAGGGCTATGTCACCAGCGTCTGCTGGTCGCCGACTGTCGGGGCCTGGCTGGGGCTTGGGTTCCTGAAGGACGGGCGGGCTCGGGCAGGTGAAAAGGTTCGGCTGGTGGATCACCTGCGCGGCCTTGATGTGCTGTGCGACGTGGTGAACCCGGTGGCCCATGACCCGGAAGGAGAAAAGCTGCGTGCCTGAGCTTATTGCGAAATCCGCGCTTGCAAGGCAGGCGCTGACCCTGGGCGGGGTCACCTTGGCCGAGGTCGATGCAGGCCAGGTCACGTCGGTCGCCGTATTCCCCGGCGGGACAAAGACGCTGGCGAAGGGGCTGAAGGCAATCGGACTGACGATGCCTGCACCGAACACGTTCAGCGAAAAGAACGGCAGGCGGATCGTCTGGACCGGGCGGGATCAGGCGTTTCTGATCGGCGCAGGGCTGCCCGCGCTGGACGGCGCGGCGGTGACCGACCAGTCGGACGGCTGGGTCACGCTTGGTCTCAGCGGCCCCGGTGTCGTAGATGTGCTGGCGCGGCTGGTCCCGGTGGATTTGCGCCTGCCCTCCTGTCCGGTCATGACGGCCTTGCGAACGCACCTGACCCATATGAACGCCGTGATCCTTCGCATCGGGGACTATGCCTTCGAGATCATGGTGTTCCGGTCGATGGCGCGCACCGCCTGGCACGAGATCGAGGCCTCGATGCTTATGGTCGCCGCGCGAACCGGGAAGAAAAGCTAGGCGGAAAGGCGCTAGGCCGGGATTTTGTCACTGGCGCGTGATCATTTGCGGGTTTACATCTTTTCTTAACATAACATTTAGAAAAGGTGCACGAATGGCCCCCGATGGTCAAAGCCTTGCCCAGACTGCTGCCCCGAATGTCTATGACGCCGAACCGATCCCCGAGGCTGCGCGGGGCGAGATCGAGCGGCTTCTGACGTCGGGCGATCTGTTCCGCTACACCGCCCCGTCGGATGCGCCGGTTGCGCTCTTGGAGCAGGAGTTCGCCGAGCTTCTGGGCGCGCGCTATGCGCTGGCGGTCTCGTCCTGCTCGGCGGCGCTGTTTTTGTCCCTGAAGGCGCTGGATCTTCCTCGGGGTGCCCGCGTCCTGATCCCGGCTTTCACCTTTGCCGCCGTCCCGTCGAGCGTGGTGCATGCCGATTGCGTGCCGGTTCTGGTGGAGGTGGGCGAGAACTACCGGGTCGACTTGGCAGATTTCGCGCGAAAGCTGCCGGGGGCCGGTGCGGTGATGATCAGCCACATGCGCGGTCATACCAGCGACATGGATCGGATCATGGCGCTGTGCGATGCGGCCGGCGTCCCGGTGATCGAGGATGCGGCGCATTCGCTCGGCACGGTCTGGGACGGGCGGAACATCGGAACCATCGGGCGGGTGGGCTGTTTCAGCTTCCAGTCCTACAAGCTGGTGAACGCCGGCGAAGGCGGGATTCTGGTCACCGACGACCCCGAAATTGCCGCGCGGGCGATCATCATGTCGGGGGCCTATGAGACGAACTGGAAGAAACATCCGGGCCTGACCAATTCCTGCGCGCACTGGCAGAACAAGCTGCCGCTGTATAACCTGCGGATGCAGAACCTGTCGGCGGCGGTGATCCGCCCGCAACTGCCGCTGGTGGCCGAGCGGGTGGCGAAAGGGCGGGCCGGGCATGACCGGGTGGCCTCGGCGCTGAACCAGTCGGCCTATCTGGCGGTGCCGGAGGCGCTGGGTCCGGAGGAGCGCGCACCCGACTCGATCCAGTTCAACCTAGTGGGTGGCTGGACCGACCAGGACGCGCGGGACTTCCAGGCGACAGCGAAGGCGCGAGGGGTGTCGGTGCAGGTCTTCGGCCTGAGCGACGGCAATGCCCGGGCCTTCTGGAACTGGCAGTTCCTGGGCGACGTGCCGGACCTGCCGCAGACCCGCGCCATGCTGATGCGCGCCTGCGACGTGCGGCTGCCGACGCGGCTGACCGAAGTGGAACTGGACTTCATCGCCACGGCGATCATCGACTCGGCGGTCGAAGTCAGGGGCTGACCGCTCGGCAGTGGACAGAGATTTGCGCTGAACGAAAGCCACGGTTTGTTTGCGGGCGGCCAGACGTCGCAAGGACCGGCGATGGCTGACCGGCCTAAAGCCCTTTCGACCGGTAGGTCGCCGCGACCCGGCCGATCGACACGATATAGGCCGCGACCCGCAGGTCCTCGACGTCCTGGCGGGAATGCCAGACCTCGCGCATTGCCTGATAGGCCGTGCGCATCGTGTCGTCGAGGCCGGACCGCACCAGCGCCAGCTCGTCCGAGCCTTGCAGGAACTTCTCCTTGAACCCTTCCGCCAGGGTCCAGCCCAGGTTCTGGTCGGCCGAAAGCCGCTCCAGCTCCTCGACCAGCAGGCGCGAGCGCGCTTCCTCGGCCCGGCGCTGCATCCGGCCAAAGCGGATGTGACTGAGATTCTTCACCCATTCGAAGTAGCTGACCGTCACCCCCCCGGCATTGGCATACATGTCCGGGATGATGACACAGCCTTTCCGCCGCAGGATTTCATCCGCGCCGAAGGTGACCGGTCCGTTCGCCGCCTCGACGATGAGGGGCGCCTTGATCCGCTCGGCATTGCCAAGGTGGATCACACCCTCCAGCGCCGCCGGGATCAGGATGTCGCAGGACTCTTCCAGCACCGCCCCGCCGTCGGCCACATGCCTGGCATTCGGATACCCCGCCAGAAGCCCGCCGTGCCGGTTCATCCACTGCCGCACATCCTCGATGTCCAGACCCTTCGGGTTGAGAAGAGCGCCGTCGCGCTCGATCACCGCGATGACCTTGGCCCCGTCCTCCTCGCTCAGGAACTTTGCCGCGTGATAGCCGACGTTGCCAAGGCCCTGCACGATCACCCGCTTGCCATCCAGGCTGCCGGTCAGGCCCGCCTTGCCGATGTCCTCCTTGTGGCGGAAGAATTCGCGCAGCGCATATTGCACGCCCCGCCCCGTCGCCTCGACCCGGCCCTGGATGCCCCCGGCATGCGGAGGTTTCCCGGTCACGCAGGCCTTGGCGTTGATGTCGGTGGTGTTCATCCGCGCATACTGGTCGGCGATCCAGGCCATTTCGCGCTCGCCCGTGCCCATGTCCGGGGCGGGCACGTTCTGCGCCGGATGGATCAGGTCGCGCTTGATCAGCTCATAGGCGAAACGGCGGGTGATCTGTTCCAGCTCGTGTTCGTCCCATTGCCGCGGGTCGATGCAAAGGCCCCCTTTCGAGCCGCCGAAGGGAGTTTCCACCAGCGCGCATTTGTACGTCATCAGCGCGGCCAGCGCCTCGACCTCGTCCTGGTTCACCGACAGGGCATAGCGGATGCCGCCCTTCACCGGCTCCATATGCTCCGAATGCACGCTGCGATAGCCGGTGAAGGTCTCGATCTTGCCGCGCAGGCGGACACCGAAGCGGACCGTGTAGGTCGAATTGCAGACCCTGATCTTCTGTTCCAGACCCGGGCTCAGGTCCATCAGCTTTGCCGCCCGATTGAACATGAGGTCGACGGACTCGCGGAAACTCGGCTCTCCGGCTTGCTGCATACTGCCCTCCCTGACAGGCGACGCGTCTGTGGCGCCGACGCTGGCACCCTATCGCCCGGCAGGGGGGCCTGGGAACCCCGAAAGCGGCTTTCCGCGCAGGCTCCGGTCGGCGGTATCCTAACGGTCAGGACCGCGAATCGGTTGGACCGACGAAATCCTTGCCACGGGATGAACCGCCCGCAGAATTTTCGCGATTGCGCTTCAACCAGCCCCAGAAGCCCCGATTGTTTCCGTATTATGGCGCCCCAACCCAGGACTCGCTGGATTTGCCACACTTATGCCCGAACTTGTGCCTAACTCGCATATTGGGATCCGCCGTTTTTTGGCGGGACACCGCTGCCATGGACCGTGCCAAGTTTGAGGATCGTGAGATGTTTGAAAAAGCTGCCAAGCTCCCAGGTTCCGCATATCTCGCCCGCAAGGTCGCCAGTTTCCGGTCCGACGAAAGCGGGGCCATCGCGATCTTCGTGATGATCATATTCGTGCTGATGCTTTACGTCGGCGGGATCGCCGTCGATGTGATGCGGTCCGAAACGCGCCGCGTCGCCTATTGGCAGACCGCCGATCGCGCCGCGCTGGCGGCGTCCAACATCGTCCTGCCCCCCTCGCAGTCCCCGGCATCGGTGTGCTTGGACTGGTGGAGCAAGAGCGACCTTGGCGACGAGGCGGACGAGCTGACGGTCGACAACTTCACGCCGCTCTGCACCGGCGTCGCCACCGCCAGCTCGCGCGAAACAAGGCTGGTCGGCACGGTCCGGTCCTACAACTGGTTCATGACGATGCTGAACCAGCCGTATTTCGACATTCCGGTCGAAACTGCGGCGCAGCAGGGCGTCTCGAAGATCGAGGTCATCATGGCGCTCGACATCACCGGTTCCATGGGCGAAGCCTCGGGTTCGACCACCAAGATCGCCGCCCTGCGGCGGGCGGCAACGAACTTCGTGAACATCCTCAAGTTCAACCGCGACGCAGGCGGCAACTACACGATCCCCAAGGATCCGAACAACCTGATCTCGATCGGGATGGTGCCCTATTCTTCGAACGTCAACATCCCCGTCGCGTTGCGCAATCAGTTCAACTACACCAACCTGTCTTGGTGGGACGGTCTGCCGAACCAGGGCGTGCAGAACCCTGCGATCAACTGCTTCGAGATCCCGGAAAGCACCTACGGTTCCGTCGCTCTGTCGACCACGATGCCGATTCCGATGGCGGCGGTGGCACAGACAGATTCCAGCAACCCGAATGCTTCTATCACCAATATCTCTCCCAGCCAGACCTGGGGCGGTGTCGTGAACCTCGGTTACACGGCCGGCACCGTTCCCAGCAAGAACACCAACGGTTTCTACTGCAACCAGGGCGACAACTATTCGACCGGGACTGACGAATCCGGATCGAACCTGATCGCGCTGCCTTCGACCAACATCACGGCGCTGCGGACGCAGATCAACCAGTTGAACCCGCGCGGCACGACGTCGATCGCCGTCGGCATGCGCTGGGCCACCGCCCTGATCGACGAGTCGGCCCGGCCGATCTACACGGCGCTTCTCGGCGGCGAACCTGCCATGGCGGGCCGTCCCGCGGCCAACAGCGACAACGAGACCCGCAAGATCATCGTCCTGATGACCGACGGCACGCATGTCGCCAGCAATTACGTCAGGGATGCCTACAAGACCGGCCTGTCGCCGATCTGGCGTGGTGCCGATGGCCGGTTCGCCATCCGGTTCACCGATGGCGGCCCGGCACTGACCGGCGGCACGCGACCGGGTGTTCCCACCGCGGCAAATCCGGGCAACACCTGCTCGGGCTGGTCGCTGGCCGACACCATCGTCAACGGCACCACGGTCCGCCGCAACTTCTTCGTGCCGCATCTCAAGGCCAATTCGGTGCGCCAAAAAAATCGGGCGAATGAAGCGGAAGGCGCGGGCACGGGCAACCCCGCTGTCACCGGCGGTTGCGACCCGCGCGCCTGGCTGGCCACACCGGCCTGGACCGGCAGCGGGGCGGTGCGCCAGCTCGACTGGTCCGAAGTCTGGCGCTACGTTTCCGTCGACTGGATGATCGAACAGCTTTACCTCCGCTCCAACGTCACCAGTGCCACGAACTACAGCACGGTCTACAGCACCTTCGTCGGCAATTTCATGAGCGGCACCGCCAACATGGACGCCCGGCTTAACCAAAACTGCACCGCCGCGAAGAACGCCGGTATCGAGGTGTTCGGGATCGTCCTCGGCGATAATGTCACCGAAGCCCCGATCCGCAACTGCTCCTCCCCGGGCACCGGGTATTATTACCGGGTCACGAATGCCGACGACCTCAACTCGGCCTTCGAACAGATCGCGGTGCTGATCTCGGAGTTGAGGCTGACCCAATGAACCGGTTCGGTCGATTTCTGCAAGATGACTCCGGCACGGCGACGATCGAGTTTCTGTTCGTCTTTCCGATCATCTTCACGATCTTCACGGCGTCCTTCGAAAGCAGCCTCTACATGGCCAAATACGTCATGTTCGATCGTGGCGTGGACATCGTCATGCGCCAGGTCCGCCTCGGCAATGCGACCGGATTGACGCATCAGTCGCTCAAGCGCGAGATCTGCAAGGCGGGCCTGCTGATTTCCTCCATGGCCGACTGCCTGAACAAGATGCGGATCTGGATGCAGCCGGTGAACACTGCCAACTTCACCATGGCCGCGCCGCCGGTGACCTGCGTGGAACAGGCAAGCCAGTTGAACACCGACGAACCCCCGGCGAACGAATTCGCCTATGGCACCGACAACGACATCATGCTTGTGCGCATCTGCCTGAAGGAATGGCCGATTTTTCCGACCACCGCCGTCAGCGTCAAGATGCCCCGTCAACCCGACGGATCCGTGGCGATGATCGTGACCACAGTTTTCGTGAACGAACCCGGATGAGTTCCGCCATGCGCACCCTGAAGCATCGCTTTGTCAGCTTCCTTCGCGACGAGGATGGCCTGATCCTTGCCGAAGGTCTGTTGATGCTTCCGCTGGTGATCTGGGCGCTGGTGGCAATGTTCATCTACTGGGACGTGTTCCGCACGATCAACGTCACCCAGAAGGCCGCCTACGGGATTGCCGATCTCCTGTCCCGGCAGCGTGACACCATTCCCACCAGTTTTGCCGACGGCCTGCAGAACATCATGGACTTCCTGACACCCGGTGGCCATCCGGTGAAGATGCGCATCACCAGCTTCGAATGCGTTGCCACGGCGACCACGGCCTGCAATGCGTCCACCGGAAGCTACCGGTGGCTGTTCTCCTACTCGCCCGGCAACAAGGTTACGCCCTTGACCGAGGCCCAGATCCAGCCCTGGAAAGGCACGAAAATCCCCGTCCTGAACAATGGCGACAGCGTCTTCGTTCTGGAAACTTCGGTAGAGTTCAAGGCCCAGCTGCAAACCTTCCTCGCCGGTTTACTGGTCAACGTGAATGATGCGACCTTTGGCGATTTCATCGTGACGCGCCCGCGCAAGCGCAGGCTCTGTCTGCAGGGTGTCCCGACCTGCGTCTGAAGCGTGCGGCCTTCACCGCGCAGGCTTTTCCCCGGCATGATCCGCGGCTAACGTGGCGGCGAAACTCTGGGGTTGCCATGCGTTCGCTTGCCTTGTCCAGTCTCGCGCTTGCCGCCCTTGCCGCCTGCGCCCCTTTTCCCGGGCTTGACGCCCCTGGCCCCGATACCGGATCGCCGCCGACGCTCTTGCCCATGGAAGAACTCCTCGGACAGGCGCAATCGCCCGGCGATGACCCGGGCCCAGCCCTTGCAGCCCGCGCTGCCCGGCTGAAGGCGCGCTCGGCCGCGATCGGGACGAGCGTGCCCGCAACCTGACGACGTTGCACCCCGCAAGGCTTTTGGCTAACAGACACCAGCCCGCAACTGCCGAAGGTTCCCCGATGTCCGCAGCCCCCTTGCGTCTTGGCCTTGCCGGTCTTGGAACCGTCGGCATCGGCGTGGTGAAGATCGTCCAGGCACATGGCGACCTGATCGCCGCCCGCGTTGGCCGCCCCGTCGTCATCACCGCCGTCTCGGCCCGCGACCGCACGCGGCATCGCGACGCCGATCTGGCGGGCTATGCCTGGGAAACCGATCCGGTCGCACTGGCGACGCGCCCGGACATCGACGTGTTCGTCGAGGTCATGGGCGGCCACGAAGGCCCCGCAAGAGAGGCGACCAAGGCTGCCCTCGCCGCCGGAAAGCACGTCGTCACCGCGAACAAGGCGCTTTTGGCGCACCACGGCCAGGCCCTGGCCGAAGCTGCCGAAACCGCCGGGCTCGCCCTTCGCTTCGAGGCCGCCGTCGCCGGTGGCATCCCGGTGATCAAGGCGCTGACCGAAGGCCTTGCGGGCAACCGCATCAAGCGGGTGATGGGGGTGATGAACGGTTCGTGCAACTACATCCTGACCCGGATGCAGTCGGAAAACCTGCCCTACGAGACGGTGTTCGAGGAAGCCCGCCAGCTTGGCTATCTTGAGGCCGATCCCAACCTCGACGTCGGTGGCATCGACGCCGGTCACAAGCTGTCGCTTCTGGCCGCCATCGCCTTCGGCACCCGCGTTGCCTTCGACGCCGTCGAACTGCAAGGCATCGGCAACGTCTCGATCGACGACATCCGCCTGGCCGAGGACATGGGCTACCGCATCAAGCTGCTCGGTGTGGCGCAGATGACCGGGCGGGGCCTGGAACAGCGGATGACGCCCTGCCTCGTCCCTGCCGACAGCCCGCTTGGCCAGTTGCAAGGCGGCACCAACATGGTCGTCCTCGAAGGCGACAGCGTGGGCCAGATCGTCCTGCGCGGCCCCGGCGCGGGCCAGGGTCCGACCGCAAGCGCCGTGATGGCCGATGTCATCGACATCGCCCGCGGAATCCGCCTGCCCAGCTTCGGCCAGCCGGCCTCGACCCTTGCCGCCGCGCAACCGGCCCGGGCCGCCACGCCCGCGCCCTACTACCTGCGCATGACGCTGCTCGACAAGCCCGGCGCGCTGGCGAAGATCGCCACCTGCCTTGGCGACGCCGGGGTCTCCATCGACCAGATGCGCCAGTACGGCCACCAGGGCGCCAACGCCCCGGTCCTGATCGTCACCCACAAGGCGGCGCCCGACGACGTCGCTCACGCCATGACCCGCTTCGCCGCCACTGGCGTCCTTGTCGGCGACCCTGTCGCGATACGGATCGAGGAAGTCTGACCGTTAGCGCCACCAAGCTTGCCGGGCCGCCAACCCCCCGCTACACCAAGAAAAACCCCGGGGGACAGATGTCAGAGAAATCGCAATTCCAGGACCGGCTCCTGTCGCTTGGCCTTGGCCGGGTGTCCGAGGCCGCCGCCCTTGCCTCGGCCCGGCTCATCGGACGCGGCGACGAAAAGGCCGCCGACCAGGCCGCCGTCAACGCGATGCGCGACCAGCTCAACCTTCTCGACATCAGGGGCGTGGTCGTGATTGGCGAGGGCGAGCGCGACGAGGCCCCGATGCTTTACATCGGCGAAGAGGTCGGCACCGGCAACGGCCCCGAGGTCGACATCGCCCTCGATCCCCTGGAAGGCACCACGCTGACCGCCAAGGACATGCCGAACGCGCTGACCGTGATCGCCATGGCCCCGCGCGGCACGCTGCTGCACGCCCCCGACGTCTACATGGACAAGCTGGCCATCGGTCCCGGCCACAAGCCCGGCACCGTGACAATGTCGATGTCCCCCTCGGAACGCGTCTCGGCTCTTGCCGCCGCCAAGGGGGTCTCGACCGAAGACATCACCGTCTGCGTGCTGGAACGCCCCCGCCACGAGGACCTGATCCAGGAGATCCGCGCCACCGGTGCCGCGATTCGCCTGATCACCGACGGCGACGTCGCCGGCGTCATGCACTGTGCCGAACCCGAGATCACCGGCATCGACATGTACATGGGCTCGGGCGGCGCACCCGAGGGCGTTCTGGCCGCCGCCGCGCTGAAATGCATGGGCGGCCAGTTCTACGGCAAACTTCTGTTCCGCAACGACGACGAACGCGCCCGCGCCCGCAAGGCAGGCATCACCAACTTGGACCGCGTCTACACCCGCGACGATCTGGTGCGCGCCGATGTGATCTTCTCGGCCACCGGGGTCACCTCCGGCTCGCTTCTTGCGGGCATCAAGCGCGAGCCGGGCTGGGTGACGCTGGAAACGATCCTGATGCGGTCCAAGACCGGCTCGGTCCGCCGCATGACCTACAAAAGCCCGCTGCGCTGACCGGCAGCGGGGCCAGACCCTGGTTCAAGCCGCGACCGGCTCGATCAGCTGCGGCCCCGAGGCCCGGTTCGAGTTGACCGCCACTCCGACCCGGAACGGCCTGGTCAGCACGCCCGCCGCCGAGGCTTTCATCAGCACCGCAGCCCCATGGCCCGCTTCGCCCAGCCACAAGGGCCAGTCGGCGTTCTCCAGGATCACCGGCTCGCGATGGTGGATTCCGGCCATTCCCGGCCCGGCCTCGGTCGAGACAACGGCCACCGTGTCAATGTCGCCCCAGCGTTGCCAGACCCCTGCCAAAGCCATCGGCGCGCCATCCGCCCGGGTGAAGTACCACGGCAGCCGGGCACCATTCTCGCCCTCGCTCCATTCGTAGAACCCGCTTGCCGGCACGATGCAACGACGCGACCGGATCGCCTCGCGAAAGGCGGGTTTCGTGGCAACGGTGTCGGACCGCGCATTTATGATCAGCGGGCCGTCGCTCGGGGCCTTGTACCAGGTCGGGATGAATCCCCAGCGCATCCCCCGCAGCCGCCGCTGCCCCCCGTCCGAGGTCACCACCGCCACCGGATTCGTCGGGCAGACGTTGAAATTCGGCACCACCGGCAGGTCGTTCCCCGGCCGGGCATCGAACAACGCCGCCAGCGCCTCATTCGGATGGGTGATGGTGAACCGCCCGCACATGCCCGAAGACTATGCCCCGCCCGAGACAAGGCGCAACCCCGTCCGACCTCGGCAGTCCCCGCCCCTGCGAAGGACGCGGATGGCGGGTTCTCCGGCCCGACAGGCCCAGCTTCCTGATCCGGCCTTCGACGGCAATGTTCACCGTTCCCAGATTCTCGACATAGGCGGCGCGCCCGTCATGGGCCGTGGCATAGGCATGGTCGTCGCCCGACAGGATCACGTCGAAGGCACAGCGTGCCATCAGAGCACGGTCGTTCTCCACGTTCGTCTGCATGACACCCGCGGCACTGTCCGCCCCCTCCCTGCGCGCGGTCCTGGCCGCCGCGACGCCACCGTCGGCAGGAGTTTCGGGCTGCCCGTCGACGACACTTCGGGCGAGGTGTCCTGCGCGACCACCCCGCCCAGACCAGCGATGGCGCTGCCGTCGCCGTTGGTGATGTTGATCGCAGCCCAGGGATACTTCGACCCCTTCATCTTCCTGAAGAAATTCACCGGCCCGAAGCCGACCTCGTGATTCCCCGGCAGCGGCAGGTCGAGGGGGACCAGACTGTTGAAATCGATGGTGTCCTGCCTTGTCGAAGCCCAAGACCAGCGACGGCGACAGCATGTCTCTGTTGAAAGGGCATAGTGTGTCCGAATTGGCCGCGCATTCCGCCCTGGCCACCGCGTTCAGCCGGGCAAAACCGCCACGCCGGCCTTCGTCTTCGGTCCCCCGCACCCGGGAACGTCAGTTTCGCCGTCTCGGCCCCGCCCCGGCCCTGCCAGCAAGGCTGCGACGACGACTGACAGTCGCGAAAGGGCCCGCATCGCACCTTTCCCAGGGATTGCTCCACCCATGCCCGGACCCTGCGCACCGCATTGCACTGGTGTCGAAGCAACATCACCGAAGCCCGGGTCAGCCCCTTGACGATGGGCAAAGGATTGCCAGCCGTGCCAGGCTTCGCTATTCGGCCCCCATGCTGATCCTGAAGATCTTCCGCCGCCCCGAATGGGATGCCTTCCGCGCCGCAGGTGAAACCCTGGGCGCGCCGGTCGATCGGGCCGACGGCTATATCCATTTCTCCACCCCCTCCCAGGTGGCCGAAACGGTCGCCAAATGGTTCGGCACCGAAAGTGATCTGGTGCTGGTGGCCTTCGACCCGGATCGACTTGGCCCAGCACTGAAGTGGGAGCCCTCGCGCGGGGGCCAGCTTTTCCCGCATCTCTATCGCCCGCTTCGGTTGGACGAAGTGATCTGGGACAAATCGCTCCCCCTCGGTGCCGCCGGCCACATCTTCCCCGAGGGGCTGTGGTGAGCGCCACCGAACGCCTGGGGCTGGCGCTTCTGCATCGCCTCGACCCGGAAACTGCGCATGGCCTGTCACTTCTTGCCTTGCGCTTCGGGCTGGTGCCGCTGCCCGGCTGCGTTTCCTTGCCCCGGCTTGGCACCCATGTCGCGGGCCTCGCCTTGCCCAATCCGGTGGGCCTGGCCGCCGGATATGACAAGAACGCCGCTGCCCTCGCGGCCCTGTCCCGCGCTGGTTTCGGCTTTCTCGAAGTTGGCGCCGCCACGCCGCTGGCCCAGCCGGGAAATGACCGTCCGCGCATTTTTCGCCTGACCGAGGATCGCGCCGCGATCAACCGGTTCGGCTTCAACAACGACGGGATGGAAGCAATCGGCCGGCGACTTGCCGCTTTCCATCCGCGGCCGGTTCCGATCGGCCTCAATCTGGGCGCGAACAAGACCTCCGCCAACCGCGCTGCCGATTTCGCCACGGTTCTCGTCCAGTGCGGTCCGCATGTGGATTTCGCGACGATCAATGTGTCTTCGCCCAACACCGAGGGCCTGCGGAACCTGCAGGGACGCACGCTCCTCGCGGCTCTCTTGCAGCAGGCGATGGAAGCCCGTCTGACGCTGGCCCGCCCGATCCCGGTCTTCCTGAAAATCGCCCCCGATCTTTCGCCGGGCGAGCTGGAGGACATCGTCGACGTGGCCGTGTCCGCCGGTGTTTCCGGCATCATTGCCACCAACACCACACTTTCGCGCGAAGGTTTGAAATCTGCAAATCGTGACCAACCAGGCGGGCTTTCAGGCAAACCATTGTTCGAAAAGTCCACGCGCGTGCTGGCTCGAGTGTCGAAGCTGACCAATGGGACGCTGCCACTGATCGGGGTCGGCGGCATCAACTCGGCCGAGGACGCCTACCAGAAGATACGCGCCGGCGCCTCGGCCGTGCAGCTTTACACCGCGATGGTCTACCAGGGCCTGTCGCTGATCCCGAGGATTGCGACGGGCCTCGACGCGCTGCTGGCCCGTGACGGCTTTGCCAGTGTCTCGCTCGCCGTCGGGACCGGGCGCAGCGACTGGCTCTAGAACGCCTTGAACGTCATCGTCGTAAGCGTCCGCTGGATGCCCGGAATGTCGAACAGCCTGGACGACAGATAATGCCCGACGTCCTGATCCTCGGGAATATAGACCTTGGCGATCAGGTCAAAGTCGCCGCTGGTGGAATACATCTCGCTCACCACCTCGCGGTCCCAGATCGCATCGGCGATCTCATAGGTCATGCCGGGCGTGCAACGGAACTGAACGAAGACTAGCGCCATCTGGGCCTCCCTGATCCGTGCCTACCCTAGAACGCCCGCGCCGGAAGGGGAAGTCTCGCCCAGCGCCAGAGGCGCAGGCTCCCGCCGCAGATCCCCGACCGACAAGGGCTCGATCGGGCGCGCCAGCCGGTTGCGCACCACCCAGTACAGCCGGTGCTGCGCCCGGGTGATCGCGACATAGGCCAGCCGCTTCCACAACGGCACCCCGGCCTCGGTCCGACCCGACTGGGCTGCGGCATAAAGGTCAGGCGCGAAGACCTGCACCTCTTCCCATTGCGAGCCTTGCGCCTTGTGGATCGTCACCGCCGCGCCATGCAGAAACGCCGCCCCCATCCGCGCGGCATGCGGAATGAACGGCTCCTCCTCATCCGGCTTTTCGATCTTGATGATCGACGCCGCCGATATCTGCGGCTCTTCGGCCCCGACCACATGCAGCCGCGCAAATCCCTCGCGGTTCCCCTCGCCCAGATAGATCACCTGCGCACCCTTGATCAGACCTCGCGCCTCAAGGTCGATGCGCTTTTTGCGGTGCTTCAGCGGCAACTCGATCCCGTCGCAGATCAACGGCTCCCCCGGCAAAAGAGCGTCCTCCGGCGCGCCATAGGCACTGCGAAACGCCTGGATCAGCCGCACCCGCGTCGCGTTCCGCCAGACCAGCACGGGGGACCGCGCCATCAGCCGCGCCTCCACCCGTTCCGCCCAGACCAGCCGGTCATCCGCCCGGGCCTGTTCCTGCACCAGCGCCTCGAACTCTTCGAACCCCAGCCGATCATCCCCCAGGGCATGCGCGAGGTCGAGGATCGGGTTGTCCTCTGCCTGCCGGTGGATGCGGTGCAGGATCAGCTTGCGCCCGGCGCTCAGCCGGTCGAACACCATCTCGCCGGACTGCCCGACCGGGGCCAGTTGCGCAGGATCGCCGAACAGGACCAGCGTCGGGAAGATCTCGCGCAAGTCCTCGAGCTGGCGCTCGTCCAGCATGCTGCTTTCATCGACGAGGCCCACATCCAGCGGCTCTTCCCGCCGCTTCCAGCCCTTGATGAAATCGCTGCCCTTCAGCCCCGCCGCCGCAAGTGCCCCCGGGATCGAGGCGACCTGCCGGTAAAACGCATGGGCCCGGTCCAGCGCCACATCGGTCAAGCCTTCGACCGAGGGCCGCGTGCCCGTCCCCGCCAGCCATTCGGCGATCTTCTCATACTCCGGGTCATAAACCGGCGTATAGAGGATGCGGTGGATCGTCGTCGCCGGCACCCCGCGCAAGCGCAGCACCGACGCCGCCTTGTTGGTCGGCGCAAGGATCGCCAGCGTCCGTCGGTCCTTGCGCCTGCGCCCCTCGTAATCGCCACTGATCACATCGACCCCGGAGGCCTTCAGCGCCCGGTACAACTCGGCCAGAAGCATGGTCTTGCCCGACCCCGCCTTGCCCACCACCGCCAGAACGCTGGTCCGCCCTTCGGGCATCGGCGTCAGACTGCCTTCGGCCAGATCGACCCCGGCCCCGAGAAAGGCCGCCGCCAGCCGGTCATAGGCCTCGGCCTGGTCGTCCGAAAAGGTCAGCGCGGGGGCCTGCATGGACCGACCATATCGCCACGGCCCGGCAAGCGTAAGGCGTCAGTGCATCCGTCGACCCGTGGGCGGAGGCTTTTGCGGTTCCTCCGGGGGATCACCGTTTTCGCCGATCTCGCTGCGCGCTTCGTCTATCGCCGCAGAAACCTTGGCCGCCAGCCGAGGAAGATCGTTCCGGGTCGCATAGGCAAGAAGATCCGACAGAACGTCGAAGACCCATTCGTGGCGCATGAAGTCCCTCGGCCAGCAATCTGTGCCGCCACGGCACCCAGGCCCTGTTGTCGGGGGCACAGGGTCCGTGGCGACTCAATTAAGCACAGATATCCGGGCGATGGGTGAATTCGTTGTTAAAGGTTGACTTTAAGTCAAATTGCTCGCCTCCAGCGTGTCCTCAAACGTCCGAAGTCCCGTGCGCGGCGCCTGCACCAGAACCGCCATGTTGCCCGGCTTGTGCTGGTTCTTCCACATCAACGTGTGCGCCCGCGGGATCTCGGCCCAAGGAAACACCTCGGACATGCAGGGGTCGAGGCGGCGCTCGATCATCAGCTTGTTCGCCGCCGCCGCCTGCTTCAGATGCGCGAAATGGCTGCCCTGCAGGCGCTTCTGATGCATCCACATGTAGCGGACATCGAAGGTGCAGTTGAAGCCGCTGGTCCCGGCGCAGATCACCACCATCCCGCCCTTCTTGCAGACCAGGCTCGACACCGGGAAGGTCGCCTCGCCCGGATGCTCGAACACCATGTCGACATTCACGCCCCCGCCTTGAACATTTCGGCCGGTGATGTCCCAGATCGCCTTGCCGAACTTGCGCGCCTCGGCAAACCAGGTGGCGTATTCCGGGCTGCCGACCTTCGGCAACTGACCCCAGCAGGCAAAGTCGCCCCGGTTGATCACGCCCTTTGCGCCCAGCCCCATGACGAAGTCGCGCTTGGTTTCGTCGCTGATGACCCCGATCGCATTTGCGCCGGCCGTGTTGATCAGCTGGATCGCATAGGATCCAAGGCCGCCGGACGCGCCCCAGACCAGCACGTTCTGCCCCGGCTTCAGGTCGTGCGGCTCATGCCCGAACAGCATCCGGTAGGCTGTGGCCAGCGTCAGCGTGTAGCAGGCCGATTCCTCCCAGGTCAGGTGCTTCGGGCGCGGCATGAGCTGCTGCGCCTGCACCTTGGTGAACTGCGCAAACGACCCGTCCGGCGTCTCATAGCCCCAGATCCGCTGCGTCGGGCTGAACATCGGGTCGCCGCCATTGCACTCCTCATCGTCGCCATCGTCCTGGTTGCAGTGGATCACCACCTCATCCCCGACCTTCCATCGCTTGACCTTGTCGCCGACGGCCCAGACGATGCCGGACGCATCGGATCCCGCGATATGATAGGCCGCCTTGTGCCCGTCGAACGGGCTGATCGGCTGGCCAAGGCCCGCCCAGACGCCATTGTAGTTGACGCCCGCCGCCATCACCATCACCAGCACCTCGTGACTGTCGATCTTCCAGGTATCGACGACCTCGATCTGCATCGCGTCCTGTGGTGCGCCGTGCCGCTCGCGCCGGATCGCCCAAGCATACATCTGCCTTGGCACATGGCCCAGCGGCGGCATTTCGCCCAAGGCGTAAAGATCCTTCTTCGGCGCATCGTAGTTCACGGAAGCGTTCTGCGTATCCAAAGCCACCATAGCCTCCAGCCTGATGCCGCGGCGCAGAGTCGCACCGCACCCGCCCGCAGATAATATTCTTGCGCGCAATTTTGCAATAGTATTTATGGCTACATTTGAAATTTTATGTCTGCGGCGTTGCAGCAAGCCCGCTTTCCGGCACCGACGCCGCATAGAACTGCAGCAGGTCGCGCTCCGCGGCCACGGGCTGCAAGGTCTCGGACACGATCCCGCGCCGGATCAACGGTGTCAGGCCTTCTTCCAGCACGGCGGCACTGCCCTGGGGCGGCAGCTTCAGCACGGCCCCCGACGCCCGCAACCCGTCGATCAGCGCCGCGACCCGCGCGGCAAGCTCCTCCCGGCTCGCCATTCCCTCGCCCAGCGCCTTCGCCACCAGAGGCACCGGCAGAACCGGGACCACCGCCGCAATCGCCGCCATCAGTCGCTCGCCCAAAGCCTCCACGGTTCCGCCCTCGACGCGATGCGCACGCAGGCTGACCGGGGCCCCGAAGCCGGCCGCCGCGGTTCCAAAGCCCCTGCTCTTGCCGCGAAATCGCGCCCACTGGAACCGCAGGGCCTTGCCTGCCACCCACAGCGGGCGGATCCGAGACTGCCGGGCTCCGGACCGTGCGGCCTCGATCAGCACCCGGTCCTCCAGCACCCGGTCGTAGGCCAGACCCACGGGGACGAAGACCACGTCCCGATCCACCGGCTCCCACCCCTCCACGATGTAGCTCAGAAGCCCCAGCTTCGCCGGCCCGACGCGCCCGTCCAGGCTCAGGCCCCCTTCCAGAAAGATTGCCTGCGTCGTCCCTTCCGCGGTCGCCATCTGGACATAGCGCGCCAGAACGCGGCGATAGAGCGCGTTCCGGCTGCCGCGCCGGATGAAATAGGCCCCCATCGACCGGATCAGTGCCGACAGGGGCCAGACCCGCGCCCATTCGCCCACCGCGTAACTGACCGCCGAGCGGCCGGCGACCAGCCAGGTCACCAGCACGTAGTCCATGTTCGACCGGTGGTTCATCACGAAGATGATCGTGGCCTTCGGGTCCAGCCGCCCCAGCGCCTGATCGACCTTGCCGACCCGAACCCGGAACAACAGCCGCGACAGCCATTTCGCCGCCCGCGTGCCGAAGCCGAAATACACCGTTGCGGAAAACCCCGGCACGATCTCGCGGGCGTAACGCCGGGCCTCTTCAAATGCCACCTCTCCCGGCACGCCGGTTTGCGCTGCATGGGCCATCGCTGCCTCGACGACCTTCGCGTCATAGGCCAGCCGCGCCACCATGTCCGATCGTTGTGCCAGCTTGAACAGGTCGATCTTGCGGTCCAGCCGCGCATTCAGCCGGGACAAGGCTTTTTCCGCCCGCCGCCGGAAGAACCACCTGACGCTTGGGAACAGGAAATGCGTGGCAAAGCTGATCGCGGCGAAGCCAAGAATCAGAACCAGCAACCAGACGGGAACCGCGACCATTGCGAACATGGGCCCACCCTGCCCGAAAGCGAAAACCTCGTCGATGACTTCGTCGCTCTTCGGTCGCCCGCCTCCCGCGACGAAGCGCCGAAGGCGCACGAAGGGCATCGCCGCGGCGCAGCGATTGACATTGGCACGATATGTCGCGTATCCAACTCTTTGCGCAATAAAATTACCCACGCGACTCGCGAGACGATCATGACCGAAAAGCCCTGGCTCTTCCGCACCTATGCCGGCCATTCCACCGCCGCCGCCTCGAACGCGCTGTATCGGACCAATCTCGCCAAGGGGCAGACCGGCCTGTCGGTCGCCTTCGACCTGCCCACCCAGACCGGCTATGACAGTGACGACCCGCGCAGCCGGGGCGAGGTCGGCAAGGTCGGCGTGCCCATCGCGCATCTGGGCGACATGCGGGCCCTGTTCCAGGACATCCCGCTGGATCAGATGAACACCTCGATGACGATCAACGCCACCGCCCCCTGGCTTCTGGCGCTCTACATCGCCGTGGCCGAGGAGCAGGGAGCCGACATCGCCTCCCTGCAAGGCACCGTCCAGAACGACATCATCAAGGAATACCTCTCGCGCGGCACCTACATCCTGCCGCCCGAGCCTTCGTTGCGGCTTGTCACCGACGTCGCCGCCTATACCGCGAAACACCTGCCGAAGTGGAACCCGATGAACGTCTGCAGCTACCACCTGCAAGAGGCGGGGGCCACGCCCGAACAGGAGCTTGCCTTCGCGCTTGCCACAGCCTGCGCCATCCTCGATGATCTGAAAGTGAAAGTCCCCGCGGCAGATTTCCCCGCGATGGCCGGCAGAATGTCGTTTTTTGTCAATGCCGGCATCCGCTTCGTGACCGAGCTCTGCAAGATGCGCGCCTTCACCGCGCTTTGGGACGAACTCCTGGAAACCCGCTACGGCATCACCGACCCCAGGCACCGCCGCTTCCGCTATGGCGTCCAGGTGAACTCCCTCGGCCTCACCGAGCAGCAGCCGGAAAACAACGTCACCCGCATCCTTCTGGAAATGCTGGCCGTCACCCTCTCCAAATCGGCCCGCGCCCGCGCCGTCCAGCTACCTGCCTGGAACGAGGCGCTGGGTCTCCCCCGCCCCTTCGACCAGCAGTGGTCGCTGCGGATGCAGCAGATCCTGGCCTACGAGACCGACCTTCTGGACTACGACGACCTCTTCGACGGCAACCCCGCCATCGATCGAAAGGTCACGCAGCTCATGGCGCAAGCCCTTGAAGAGCTTGCCCATATCGACGCGATGGGGGGCGCCGTCGCAGCCATCGGCTACATGAAGTCCCGCCTGGTCGACGCCAATGCCGAGCGGCTTGCAAGGATCGAATCCGGCGCGACCACCGTGGTCGGCGTCAACCGCTTCACCACCACCGAACCTTCGCCGCTTGCCACCGGCGACAGCCTGATCATGGCCGCCGACCCCAAGGCCGAGGCCGACCAATGTGCCCGGCTTGCCGCATGGCGCAGCCGGCGCGACGCCAAGGCCGCAAGCAAAGCCCTCGCCGCCTTGCGACAGGCCGCCCGGAGCGGCGAAAACATCATGCCCGTCTCCATCGCCTGCGCCAAGGCCGGAGTCACCACCGGCGAATGGGGCAACGCGATGCGCGCGCTTTACGGTGAATACCGCGCGCCCACCGGCGTTTCCCGGCATCCCTCGAACCGCACCGAAGGCCTGGAACCCGTCCGCGATGCCGTCGCCGCCGTCGCCACCAAACTCGGCCGCCCGCTCCGCCTTCTCCTCGGCAAGCCCGGCCTTGACGGCCATTCCAACGGGGCGGAACAGATCGCGGCCCGCGCCCGCGATTGCGGGATCGAGATCAGTTATGACGGCATCCGCCTGACCCCCGCCGAGATCGTCGCCGCCGCGACCGAGAAGCGCCCCGATGTGATCGGCCTTTCCATCCTGTCCGGCAGCCACCTGCCTTTGGTCCGTGAAACCCTGGCTCTCCTGCGGGCCTCGGGTCTGTCCGGCACCCCGCTTGTCGTTGGCGGCATCATTCCTGACGACGATGCAAGAACCCTCGCAGCGATGGGCGTTGCCCGGGTCTACACCCCCAAGGATTTCCAGCTGAACCGGATCATGCTCGACCTCGTGGCCCTTGCCGATCCGGCCCCGGTCGCCGCCGAATGACTCAGCTTTCCGGTGCAGCGTCGGCCCTGCGCCAGACCGAGGCCCCGTTCTCGTACAGCTTCACCAGCCCCACATCCGCCCGCGCCTGCAGGCCGATATCGGCGACAAGGTCGCGCCGCACTGTCCCTCGCAGGAACATGCACCGTCTGGGCAAAGCATGTTCCTCCAGAAAAGGATTGGTCCGTCGGTAGAACTGCTTTTCCGGGTCCAGGCCCGGCTCCATCCGCCAGGCCGCATCCCGCAGGAACTTGCCGTCGAACACACCCGGCGAGGTCGAGAAGGCGTTCACCAGCACATCCGAGACGACCTTGCCACGCTTCTTGCCGATCCGCCGGGCAGTTTGATGGGGCAGACCCCGCGTATGCTTGTTCTTGCACATGAAGGTCACGGCACCCACGTCCGGCTCGAACAGGGGTTCGATCCGGTCCGGCCCGAACGGCTCCAGCGCCACCCAGTCGTCCTCCAGATGCAAGACGCGCGGTGCCGTCGTGGCCGCCCAGACCCGAATCACCGCCGAGGCGAAATCCGGCGTCTCGGGCCGGAAGATCAACGCATCGGGGAAATGCCGCCGGATCAGCGCCTCGCAGCGATCGCCCTCGGCGTCACCCCCCATGAAACGGTCAATATTGGCGATCACGCGGCGGATCGGGAAGTTCGGAAAGACGTCGCGCGCGAAGGACTCCAGCGTCCGCGAAAGCAGCGCCTGGCGATGCCCGGCGACCAGCGTCAGATCGTAGTCCAGACTCACACCCAATCCCCGGCTTCGCGCAACCTTCACCCTCATCCGATAGCGCAGGCGCGAAAGCCGACCAACCGGTTTTTCCGCTCTTGCGAGGCCGCGGCGCCCGGCTCATTACTGCGGCAAAAGCCAGACTGCCTGCCAGACGTTTGCCGGACGCCGGGCAGACGGACAACAGACCGCCAAAACCGCAGGAAATCAGCGGATCGACCCTGGTTTCACCGTCGAGAGGACTCCATGACCGTTCACATCGGTGCCAAGCCCGGCGAGATCGCCGAAACCGTGCTTCTGCCCGGAGACCCCTACCGCGCCCGCTGGGCTGCGCAGACCTTCCTCAAGGACGCCGTTCTGGTCAATCAAGTCCGGGGGATGCTCGGCTATACCGGCACCTGGAACGGCCACCGCGTCACCATCCACGGGTCCGGCATGGGGATGCCATCGCTGTCGATCTACGCCAACGAACTGATCCGCGACTATGGCGCCAGGACCCTGATCCGCATCGGCTCCGCTGGGGCCCTGCCGGAACATGTCAGAGTCCGCGACGTGATCCTCGCGCAGACCGCCTCGACCGTGGGTTCGCCCTCGCGCACGATCCTCAAAGAGCTGAACTTCGCCCCTTGCGCCGATTTTGACCTTCTCTCAAAGGCTTACGCCGCTGCCACCGCAAAGGGCACTCCGGTCCATGTCGGCGGCATCTACTCTTCCGACACCTTCTATGACGAACGCCCGGACCTCTCCGACCAGCTCCTCCGCCACGGCTGCCTTGGCGTGGAAATGGAGGCCGCCGAGCTTTACACCCTCGCCGCCCGCCACAAGGTCCGCGCCCTGGCTGTCCTCACCGTATCGGACCACATCACGACCGGAGAGGCGCTGCCCTCCGACCAGCGCGAACGCAGCTTCGGCGCGATGGTCGAGATCGCCCTGGAAGCCGCCTTCGCCTGAGGGTTCCCGCGTCGCGGGAAAGTCATTTGCGCCGGGGTCTGCCCCGGCTATCCTGCGACGGTAGCAATGAGGCATGCCCGATGCCGTCACGCCGCCTTGTCCTTTTGTCCGCATCAGCAGCCCTTGGCGCTGCGGCGATCGGCTATCCGCTCCTTCGCCCGGCCTTCGCCGGACCGAAGCTTGACGCGCCGAGCGCCTTCCAGCGTGTCGAGGCCGGCGAGATCCTCCTGATCGACATCCGGCGCCCCGATGAATGGGACGCGACCGGCAGCCCGAAGGGCGCGCAGCGGCTGGACATGCGGCGCCCGGATTTTGTCGATGCGCTCGACGCACTTGCAAAAGGCGACCGCAGCCGCCCGATCGCGCTGATCTGCGCCCGGGGCGTCAGGTCGGCGCGCATGGCCAACCTGCTGACCAAGGCCGGTTTTGCGCAGATCTTCGATGTGCCGGAAGGCATGCTCGGCTCCTCCGAAGGCCCCGGCTGGATCGCCCGGGGCTTGCCGGTCGTCACGAACTGACCGGCGCTTCCGACTTGCATATCGCGTGGCGCAGAGGTCTTCTGGTCCGGTTTTGACCGGAGTCGCCGATGCCGCAGCTTGCCTCCCGCCCCTGGGTTCCCGCCGCCTGTGAAACCTATATCCAGAGGCTGGCCGAAGACGCCGCAAAGCCGTCAGCCACGGTCGCGGCGCGTCTGGGCCAGCTCATCGACCGCAACCGGGAAATCCATGACCGGGACTGCTTCAACCTGAACCCCGCGACCAATGTGATGAGCCCGCGCGCCGAGGCGGCGCTGGCCTCCGGCATCGGCTCGCGCCCGTCGCTCGGCTATCCCGGCGACAAATACGAGATGGGGCTGGAAGCGATCGAGGAAATCGAGGTCATCGCCGCCGAACTTGCCGCCGAAATCTTCCACGCCAGTTACGCCGAAATCCGCGTCGGATCGGGCGCCCTGGCCAACCTCTACGGCTTCATGGCGCTGGCGAAACCCGGCGACAGCATCATCGCGCCTCCCGGCAGCATTGGCGGCCATGTCACCCATCACGCCGCCGGCTGCGCGGGGCTCTATGGCCTCACCACCCACCCCGCCCCTATCGATTCCGACGGCTATACGCTTGATCTCAGGGCACTCGAAGACCTTGCTCATAGCGTCCGGCCAAAGATCATCACCGTCGGCGGCAGCCTGAACCTGTTTCCCCATCCCGTGGCCGAGATCCGCAAGATCGCCGACCAGGTCGGCGCCAAGGTCCTTTTCGACGCCGCCCACCAATGCGGGATCATCGCGGGAGGCGTCTGGGCCAACCCGCTGACCGAAGGCGCGCATCTGATGACGATGTCGACCTACAAATCCCTCGGCGGCCCCGCTGGCGGGCTGATCGTGACCAACGACGCCGCGATCGCCCAACGCCTGGACGCCATCGCCTTCCCCGGCCTGACCGCCAACTTCGACGCTGCGAAATCCGCCGCTCTGGCCTACACCCTCCTCGATTGGCGCGACCACGGGGAGGCCTATGCCAAGGCGATGACCGACCTCGCCCGCGCCCTCTCCACCGAACTCCACAAGCTCGGCCTCCCCGTCTTCGCCGCCGACCGTGGCATCACCACCTCGCACCAGTTCGCACTTGAAGCCACAGCCTTCGGCGGCGGGCAGGCGGCGTCCAAGACCCTCCGCAAAGCCGGGTTCCTCGCCTGTGGCATCGGCCTGCCGATCCCTGAAATCCCCGGCGACATGAACGGTCTGCGCATCGGCACGCCCGAGCTTGTCCGCCGGGGCGTCACCCCCGCCGACACCCCGGCGATTGCCGCCCTCATCGCCGAAGCCTTGCGCTCCAACGCCCCCGAAACCGTGGCGCCCCGCACCAAGGCGCTGCGCGCCCGGTTCCAGGACCTGCGCTATGTCAACGCATAACCGCTAGGTTCCGTGACTGCGGTCATAGGGGTTCGGTCCCGCAGGCACCCAGCCGGCCGGAGGCGCCGCCGGCTTGAACACCTGCACCAGCAGCGGATGGCAGGCCGCGACATCCGAGGAATGCTCGGTTGAACAATCCCCGCCCGGACAGGCCGAAAGCACCCCAAGAAGGTCGATCTCGGCCATGAACTCCAGATAATCGCCGGGCCGGACGGGACTGGCTTTCATGAAATACTGCCCGGTGTCGCGGGTGAACCCGGTGCACATGAAGACGTTCAGCACGTCATGCACATGCAGCTCCGCCGCCTTGGCGGGCAGGCCCCAATGGTCCGCCACCGCCCGGGTCAGGTTGGAATGGCAGCAGTGGTGGTACTGCGCGCCCTCCGACAACAGCGCATGGGTATAGGGGTCGCACCGCGTGCCGATCACGTCGTGCACCGACCCGCCGAAGGCATCGAAGCCGTACCAGTCGAGCGTATCCTCGGTGATGGTCGCCATGGGCCGCAGGTGGGGCAGGCAGGACCACATCCGGTCCCCGGTCGACAGATGCGTGCCGTGCAGAGCCCGCGTCTTGCCGGAAAAGAACCGCTCGCCCAGATTGTCGGCTGCGAACAGGTTCAGGTCTCCCACCTGTGGCCCTTCGACGCTGACGATGCGGAAGAACCACCCCGCCGGAACCTCGAAGGTCCGGGCCTCGCGCGGGGGCACCTGCACCTCTGACGCAAGGCTCCATCCCTGCCGCGCCGCGCGGTAGGCGGGAAGGGCAGGCCGGGGCAGGCCCTCGACCGGATAACAGATCACCGGGCGGATCGCCCTGCGGGCGGCGGCGTCAGCGGGGGCGGGGTGTTCGGGATGATCCAGCTTCATCCGGCAACCCTCGCGCCAACCTCGCCCGGCCACAAGCGGCTTACACCACCCGGTCCACCATCATCTTCTTGATCTCGGCGATCGCCTTCGCCGGGTTCAATCCCTTCGGGCAGGTCTTGGCGCAGTTCATGATCGTGTGGCAGCGATACAGCTTGAACGGGTCTTCCAGCTGATCCAGCCGCTCGCCGGTCGCCTCGTCGCGTGAATCGACGATCCAGCGATAGGCGTGCAACAGTGCCGCCGGGCCAAGGTAGCGGTCGCTGTTCCACCAGTAGCTGGGGCAGGAGGTCGAGCAGCAGGCGCACATCACGCATTCATAGAGCCCATCCAGTTTGGAGCGGTCGTCAATCGACTGGCGCCATTCCTTGGCCGGGCGGTTGGTCTTGGTTTCCAGCCAGGGCATGATGCTGGCGTGCTGGGCATAGAAATGGGTCAGGTCCGGGATCAGGTCCTTGATCACCGCCATGTGCGGCAAGGGGTAGATCTTCACGTCACCCTTGATCTCGTCGAGGCCATAGATGCAGGCCAGCGTGTTGATCCCGTCGATGTTCATCGCGCAGGAGCCGCAGATGCCTTCGCGGCAGGAGCGGCGGAAGGTGAGCGTCGGGTCGATCTCGGTCTTGATCTTGATCAGCGCATCCAGGACCATCGGCCCGCAGCTGCCGACATCGACGAAATAGGTATCCACCCGCGGATTCTCGCCGTCATCTGGGTTCCAGCGATAGACCTGGAACTTGCGCAGGTTCGTTGCGCCTTCGGGCTTGGGCCAGGTCTTGCCGGTGCGGATCTTGGAGTTCTTGGGCAGCGTGAACTGGACCATGGGTCAACCTTTCCGGGTCTTCTTCTGCGGTATGGGGCGGCCCGCGGGCCTGGTCAATTCGTACAGCGTCTCGCCACGCATCAGCGCGTAGGTCGAGACATCGGGTTCAACCGAGACGAATTCGTGCAGCACGAAACCCGCCGCGCGCATGTGATCCTTCAGGTCACGCCCGAAATAGCGAGAATGGTCCTTCTGGCCGAAATGCAGCACCCGCTCGCGCGCCGTGGTGATCGCCGGATTGACGTACGTCGTCGCCCAGGCCTCGATCACCGGGGTCGTGACCACCAGCCGCCCGCCGGGTTTCAGCACCCGGAAACACTCCCCCAGGGCCTTCATATGATCGACATGTTCCAGGATCTGATGCGCCACGATCAGATCGAAGCCTGCGTCGTCCAGTTCCAGCGCCTCGATGTTCAGCTTCAAGTCGACCTTTGTCCGCAAGAAATCGGCGGTGACATAGGTCCCGGCCAGCGCCCGCAAGATCGGCTCGAACACCGGCTCGGGGGCGAAATGCAGGACCGCCATGTCCGTGGTGATCGCACCGCGACGCTCGATCCAAAGCTTGAACAGCCGATGCCGTTCCCGCGACCGGCACAGCGGGCAAAGTCCGTCCAGCCGGGGCGGTTCCCCCACCGGCGCAAACTCGCCCACATACCCGCAAACCGGGCAGGTGCGGGAAAAACCCGTCACCATCATCGCCTCGAACTCGCGCAAGCGCCGCCGCCGGATACGCTCCAGTGCGCCGCGTGCAAGGCGCAGCTGGCGGGGGTCGGGCGTGGGGATCGCGTCCCTGGCCATCCCTAGCCCCTCCAGTCCGGACGCATGTAGAGCGGGCGACTTGGCGCCTCGCCCGCCTTCGACATCACGCAGGTGTCATAGACTGCCGCCGGATCCTTGCCGAGCAGGAAGTCGGAACTCACCTCGAGATCCAGCCCCGCCGCCGTCCGCCCGCCCGATCCGACCCCGAAGGTGACCTCGCCCCTGGGCTGCTCGGCCAGCCGCGCGCGCTCAAAGCACTGCCGTTCGGCCTCGGCCAACGAGATCGGCCCGCAGGCTCCCAACACGATCAGCACGGCCACACGCAGAAAACCGGTTTCCTGCATCACGCATGCCTCGCCACCGGCGCCTCGGCCCGGATCGTCCCCAGCGGGACCAGCTCCCGTTTGCCCATCGGCCCGCGGCCCGGGGTGAAATCCTCCAGCACCTGCAATCCGCTGACCCGCACCCGCGAGGCCCGCAGATGGACCTTCCGCACCCGCTGTTCGCCCAGCGCATGTTTCAGGAACCTCTCCGAATGCAGCCGCTTGCCCTGGGCGCAGTATGCCCCCATCCGATCGGCTCGCATGCCATAGGCCGCAATCGCGTCGGGACCCTTGGCCAGGGCGAAGCGGTCGTTGAGGCCAAACCATTGCGACCAGTCAGGCACCAGCACGAACTGGCGATGCGCGCGGGCCAGCATCTCCAGATGCTCGGCCATGCTGTCGTGATAAAGAAGGTCCGGTCGGGCAAAGATCACGATGTCGGGCTGGAACGCTTCCGCCATCAGGGTCGCGCGCTTCAGCGAATGCAACTGATGCACCAGGTTCCGGAACGAGGCGAAATCGTCCGCCCAGATGTCGCCCTGCGCCTGCATCTCGGCCGTGGGATAAAGCTCCAGACATGCACCCGGCTCCTCAAGCTCGACGCCGTCCAGTGCCAAAAGCCTGTATTCCTCGGGGTCAAGCTCCCCCTCCTCGTCCGAGCGGGAATTGCGGATCGCGGTCTGGGTAAAGAAATGCCCGAAAAGCCGCAGCTCGCGGCCGATGTTGCGGGCCGGAGCCACAAGGTTCGCGGTGATCGACGGCAAGGTCAGGCGCAAGGCGCGGGTGATCCCGAAAAAGACGACCGCGACCCTGAGACCCGCCTTGACGCGCCCCTTCGCCTTCCCCGGTTCTGCCTGTGCCGCTCCCATTTCCGTGTCAGCCGCCCAGCAGCGGCGGCACGCCATTCGCCGCAAAACAGTCCCGCGCCGCCGGGCGGACCGCGATCGACCGGATCGTGGCCTCGGTCGCGGTTCCCGCTTCCACCCCCACATCCCGCACCAGAAGCCGCAATTCCGTCTCGCTTGCCGCGTTCAGAATGCAGTTCGTTCCCTTGCGCGCAACTTCCCCCGGCATGTCGACATTCACGACCGGGAACACCACCGTGTACGCGGTGCGCTTCAACGCGCTGTCCACCAGTCCCGCCGGGTTGCAGGCGGCAAGCACGACAAGCGCCGCGACGGGGTGTGCAAGCCTGAGCATCAGAACTTCCTTTCCGCCGGGGCGATCTTTGAAAGGGCAATCCCGCCCTGAGCCTCGGTGGTCAGAGGGTCCGTGTGCACCGCCCGGTAGTCAAGCGTGACCGTGTCGCCATCGACCCAGGCCAGCGAATGTTTGCGCCAGTTGGCATCATCCCGCGTCGGGTGGTCCTCATGCGCATGGGCACCCCGGCTTTCGGTCCGGGCGTGCGCCCCGTAGATCGTCGCCAGTGCGTTCGGCATCAGGTTGGTCAGCTCCAGCGTTTCCATCAGGTCGCTGTTCCAGATCAGACTGCGGTCGGTGACATGCAGGTCACCCATCCTGCCCGCGATCGCCGTCATCTTCTTCTCGCCCGCCGCCAAGGTCTCCTCGGCCCGGAACACTGCCGCGTCGGCCTGCATGGTCTTCTGCATCTCCAGCCGCAACTCCGCCGTCGGCACCGCGCCCTTCGCATGGCGCAGCCCGTCAAAGCGGGCAAGCGCCCTTTCGAGCTCGGCCTTGTTGGTCGCGGGAACGCTGGACGCACGGTCCACCACCTGCCCCGCCCGGATCGCGGCCGCACGGCCGAAGACGACCAGGTCGATCAGGCTGTTCGACCCCAGCCGGTTCGCGCCATGCACCGAGGCGCAGCCCGCCTCGCCCACCGCCATCAGGCCGGGGAACACCGCATCCGGGCTTTCCGCCGTGGGGTTCAAGACCTCGCCCCAGTAATTCGTCGGAATGCCGCCCATGTTGTAATGCACCGTGGGCAGCACCGGGATCGGCTCCTTGTGCAGATCGACGCCTGCGAAGATGCGGGCGCTTTCGGTGATCCCCGGCAGCCGCAGCTCCAGCGCTTCGCGCGGCAGGTGCGACAGGTTCAGGTGGATATGGTCGCCTTGCGCACCGACCCCCCGGCCTTCGCGGATTTCCAGCGTCATGCAGCGGCTAACATAGTCGCGCGGCGCCAGGTCCTTGTAGTGCGGAGCGTAGCGTTCCATGAACCGCTCGCCGTTGGCATTGGTCAGATAGCCGCCCTCGCCCCGCGCGCCTTCGGTGATGAGGCACCCCGAGCCGTAGATCCCCGTCGGGTGGAATTGCACGAACTCCATGTCCTGCAACGGCAGCCCGGCCCGCGCCACCATCCCGCCACCATCCCCGGTGCAGGTATGGGCGCTGGTGGCGCTGAAATAGGCCCGTCCGTAGCCCCCGGTCGCCAGAACCACCATCTTCGCGTTGAAGACGTGGATCGTGCCGTCATCCAGCTTCCAGGCGACGACACCCGTGCAGGCCCCATCGGTGATGATCAGGTCCAGCGCGAAGTATTCGATGTAGAACTCCGCGTTGTTCTTCAGGCTTTGGCCATACAGCGTATGCAGGATCGCATGCCCCGTCCGGTCCGCCGCCGCACAGGTCCGCTGCACCGGAGGGCCATTGCCGAACTCGGTCGTGTGCCCGCCAAAGGGCCGCTGGTAGATCTTGCCCTCTTCGGTGCGGGAAAACGGCACCCCGTAATGCTCCAGCTCGTAGACCGCCTTCGGAGCCTCCCGCGCGAGGTATTCCATCGCGTCCGTATCGCCCAGCCAGTCCGACCCCTTCACCGTGTCATACATGTGCCACTGCCAGTGGTCCGGCCCCATGTTGCCGAGGGAGGCCGCGATCCCCCCCTGCGCCGCCACCGTATGGCTTCGCGTCGGGAACACCTTCGTCACGCAGGCCGTGCGCAGGCCCTGCTCGGCCATCCCCAAAGTCGCGCGCAAGCCCGCGCCTCCGGCTCCCACCACGACCACGTCATACTCGTGCGTCTCGAACGGATAGGCAGTCATCATCGGTTCCTTCAAAGCGCAATGCGGGCCAGAGCGAACAGACCCGTCGCCGCCGTCATCCAGGAAAACAGGATCACCGCGATGATCAGACTCTTGCGGGTCGAGCCCCGGGCATAGTCCTCGATCATCGTGGTCGCGCCCATCGCGAAGTGGCGCATCCCAACCACCAGCACCAGCGCGGTCAGGATCGCCGGCAGCGGCCGCGCGAAGGTCTCCAGCACCACCTCGCGGGCAGCGCCCAGAGTGCTGCCGAAGATGTAAAGCCAAAGCGGCACCAGAAAGGCCAGCGCCACCGACGACACGGTCATCGACCAGTGATGCTCCGTCCCGCCGTGACCAGCACCCTTGCCTTCGGCACGCTTGCGAGGGGTCAGATAGCGCATGGCATCCTCACTGAACCAGAATTATTGTGATCACCGTCAGCACGACCGACCCGATGATGCAGGCCCAGCCCAGCTTTTCCGCCGTCGGGATATCCAGACCGTGCCCTGCGTCATAGTAAAGATGCCTCAAGCCCGCCAGATAGTGATACCAAACCGCCCAAAGTGACGCGGTGAACACCAGATCGCCGAACCAGCTGGTCGCCACGCGGTTCGCCAGCTGGAAATGGCTGTCCGAGCTTGCCGCCGCCGATAGCCACCAGACCGCCAGCACCACGCCCGCGACCAGCGCATGCCCGGTGATCCGCGTCAGGATCGACGTCAGCATCGGCACTTGCCAGCGGTAGATCTGCAGGTGCGGCGAAAGCGGGCGCGCCTGCGGTCGGTCTGTGTCGGCCATGGTCGGTCCTCACCTCTGGCGGCGCGGGTCCATCAGGCCAGCGCCAGGCTGTCGTTCATCAGTCTGTCCGGCGCGGTTTGCGCGCACCACTCCGTCCGGTGCGGCCCCGCCCGCATCCTTCTGCTTAGCGCGGTTTTCGCGCGTGTCACGCGGGGAATGCCGCAACTGCAACATGTTGTCGCTACCGACAGACAGTTTTCTAGATTCGTGATCACGAATTTTCGACGCGTGATCACAAAAAACGGGGTGGATGTCCGACCGATGCCGAATCCCTCGCCTCAGACCGGCACCAGCGCCCAGTAGTCGAGGTCAAGCAGCACGTCGGCCAGATATTTCCCGTCCGCGCCGCGCAACTCTCCAGCCTTGCCTTTTGTCGCCACCAGCCGCAGCCGCAAGGCGCCCACGCCAGGCGCCTCGGTCTCTGCCCGGTCCAGAACCTCCGACCACGCCCGGACGGTATCCCCGGCGAAACAGGGGTTGGCATGCGCGCCCGCATTCAGCGCCACGATCATCTGCGCGTTCGCGAGCCCGTTGAACGACAGCGCCCGCGCAAGGCTGATCAAATGCCCGCCATAGATCAGCCGCCGCCCGTCCTCGCGCTGCCCCACGTCGAAATGCACTTTCGAGGTGTTCTGCCACAACCGCGTGGCCAGCATGTGCTCGGCCTCCTCGACCGTGACCGCGTCGACATGGTCGATCACCTCGCCCACCGCATAGTCACCCCAGCGGTGCGGCTCCCCGGCCAGCCCGAAGTCATAGCGCGTGAAGTCCAAACCCTCCGGCACCACCAGCGCCTCCGGGCCGACCGAGGCCGCCAGCTCCGGCACCGCGACCGGCACCACAACATCGCGCCGGTGCTTCCGCACCAGCACCCAGCGCACATAGTCCAGCACCACAGCGCCATGCTGGTTCAGCCCGCGCGTGCGCACCCAGACCACCCCCGCGGCACCCGACGAGCTCTCCTTCAGCCCGATCACCTCGCTCTGCGACCGCAGCGTATCCCCCGGCCAGACCGGCTTCAGCCAGCGGCCCTCGGCATAGCCAAGGTTCGCCACCGCGTTCAGGCTGATGTCCGGCACCGTCTTGCCAAAGACCGTGTGGAAGGCAATCAGATCGTCCAGCGGCGAGGCCCTCAGCCCCACCGACCGGGCGAACTCATCGGACGAATACACAGCCCCCCGCGCCGGATACAGCGCATGATACAGCGCCCGCTCCCCCGGCCCCAAGGTCCTTGGCGCCGCATGGCGGATCACCTGGCCCAGCGCATAATCTTCGAAAAAGCGCCCCGGCCCCGTCTTCATCGCATGCCCGTCGTCATTGCTCGCCCAGCTTCACGTCCGGCGAGTAGTCACCAGGCACCTCCTTCACCACCGCCTGGCCGCAGCGCATCACCCCATTCGCTGCGTCAAAGGCATAGGTCGGGCCGCCGTGAAGCTCCCACCCCTTGTTCAACGCCGCCGTCACCTTGTGACAGAAGGCCGAAGTGTCATCCGCGCTCAGGAACCGATACAGCTTCATGCCCTCACCAAGACTCTGACGCTGCGACTGGAATTGTCTTGCTCACTTCGGAAATACTCCACCGGGGGTTTGGGGGGTGTGAAACCCCCCGATCCTGGCTCAGCCATAGGGCCAGACCCCCAGCCAGGTGTGTACCCCACCGATCGCCAGGGTCACCAGCACGGCCCCCACGACGGCGCCGATTTCCTTGCCCATCGGGGCCGGAGCGTTCGGCGCCGGGCGCGGCTCCGCCCGGTTGATCACGATCACCTCGAACACCGCCCAGGCGAGGATGCCGCCGAACAGGATGACGCTCGCCAGATCGCCATTGACCAGAAGATGCGCCACCGCCCAGGTCTTCACCGCCGTCAACTGCGGATGCCGGATGACCCGCGTGATCCGCGTCTTCATCCCGCTCGCCGCGAACAGATAGACCGCAAACAGCATCAGGAGGTTGTTCACGCGCGTCAGAAAGGCCGGTGGATACCACAGGTCGACCGCATCCGCCCCGCGGTAGCCGATCACCATCAGAACCACGCCGGCGATCACGGCGACCGCGACCAGACCCTTGCCGGGATCGCCAAGCGCCGCCCGGGATCCGGGGGCCAGCCGCTTCCACAGATGCGCGCCCCACCACAACAATAGCCCCAGCACAATCAGTGTCATCGCTGCCCTCCATTGGTCGCGCGCTGCAGCCTGCCCCTAAACCGCCGCCGCTGCAATCGACCGCGCCGCGATCGCCTCGGCTTTCCCGATCAGCACCGCGGCCGCCGCCACATGCAGGTTCTCGACGATCTTTCCGTCCAGCACCGCCACCCCCTCGCCCCGCGACCGCGCCTCGGCATAGGCCGCGATCTGGCGGCGGGCAAGGTCCACCTCCTCCTCAGACGGGGCAAACACCTCGTTGGCCACCGCAAGTTGCGCCGGATGGATCAGCGTCTTGCCGTCAAACCCCATGTCGCGACCCTGCTCGCATTCCGCCCGCAGCCCCGCCGCGTCCCGGAAGGCATTGAAGACCCCGTCCACGATCACCCGCCCCTCCGCCCGCGCCGCCAGAACGCAGACGCCAAGCCCGGCCATCAACGGCAGCCGGTCGTTGCGAAACCGCGCCCCCAACTCCTTCACCAGGTCATTGGTCCCCATGACCATCCCTTCCAGCCGGTCATGCGCCGCGATGGCACGGGCGTTGAGACATCCCTTCGCCGTCTCCAGCATCGCCCAAAGCGGAGCCTTCACCACGGCCGCCACCAGGTCGAGGTCCGCCGGCCCGTTGACCTTCGGCACCAGCACCGCATCCACCCCCGGATGGGCGGCGAAGGCCCGAAGGTCGCCCTCGACCCACGCCGTCCCCAGGCCATTCACCCGCACGATCCGCGCCCGCGCGCCATAGTCCGCTTCGGCCAGCAACCGCGCCAGCAGATCCCGCGCACGCGGCTTTTCCTCGGGCGGGACGGCGTCCTCGAGGTCGAAGATGATCGCGTCGGCAGGCAGAGCCCGCGCCTTCTCCAGCGCCCGCTCGCGCGAGGCCGGGATGTACAGGACAGACCGGTAGGGACGGGCTCCGCTCGTTTCCACGACTCGCCTTTGCGCAACATTCTTGCGCTTGAAAGCACGGATCGGACAGAAACGGCAAGCGAAAAGTTGCCGCAGCGCAGCATATGTCCTGGCCGACCCACCAGCCGCCCGTGGCGTTAACCCGTCGGCAGGCATGCTCCGGCACCCTCATCGCAGGATCAGGCAGAAAGGCCCCTCGCATGAACCAGACGATGTTTGCCCTCTCGCTCGGCCTCGGCGGCATGATCGCCGCTGCCGATGTCGCCTTCGGCGCCCCGCAATGCGATGCGCGCGACCGGGTGCTTCAGCTTCTCGCCGACCGTTTCGGCGAAACCCGCCGCGCGGTCGGCATCGCAGGCGAGACCGCGGTGATGGAGCTTTATGCCGCCGACGATACCGGCACCTGGACGATCACGATGACCCTGCCCGACGGTCGGATGTGCCGCATGGCCTCCGGGTCGGGCTATGAAGACCTGCGCGAAGACCTCCCCGCCAAGGGCCGCAAGGTCTAGACCGGGCGGCACCGCTTGCAGGCCCGGAACCCCGCGGCCCGGCACTCTGCCGCCGTGGTGCGGAACGCCGCATTCCGTCGGAGCGGCGTCCGCGCCGGACAGGTCATTTTGCAGAAGATCCCCGTCGTCGCCACGCAGACGAAGGCAAGACCGTCGAACCGCCCGTCCCGCAGCGCCAGACTGGCATAGAGCTCATCCGCTTCCGGCAACATCCGCGTCGCCCTCCTGCCATGGAACCGCCGCCGCCAGTGCTTCCCTCCCCCCGCGTGGCGAGAAGAAGCGGGTACGGGGGGGTCTCCCCGGACACCCTGGCACAAAGCCGCGGACACAGCACGCCAGCCGCAGCCGATCCCGCAGCTTCCGGGTCAGATCAGCCCGCGCACGCCGTCCCAGATCAGCTTCAGCGAGATCAGCAGCAGCGCCCAGGTCACCAGCCGGAAGAACAGCCGCTCGGGCATCCACTTGACCAGCCCCACCCCGGCAAAGACCGCAATAGCTGCCGGCACCGCCAGGACCGCCGCCAGCTTCAGGTTCCCGGGGTTCAATTGGCCCAGCGCGTAATACGGCACCAGCTTCACCGCGTTGATCACCGCAAAGGCAATGGTCGAGGTCCCGGCAAAGACTGCCTTCGTCATCCCCAGAGGCAGCGTGTAGACCTGATAGGGCGGCGCGCCCGCATGGCTGACAAAGCTCGTGAACCCCGTCACCGCCCCCCAGAACAGGCCCGGGCCCACCTCGCCCCGCTTGGGATCGGTCCCCGCGGGCTTTCTCAGGATCAGGTTCAGCGCAAAGGCCAGCCCGATCGCGCCCACCAGCAGCGTCACCGCCGCCTCGGGCACCACGCTTGCCGTCGCCCAACCCACCCCGATCCCGGCAATCGCCCCGGGCAGAATGATCGCCAGCACGCGACGGTCAAAGGCATCGCGATAGGCGTAAAGCCCGAACATGTCGGACACCACATAGACCGGCAAAAGCATCCCTGCCGCCGCCACCGGGTTCATCACCAGCGCCATGACCGGCACCGCCAGCATGCCCACGATCGGCACGCCACCCTTGCCCATCCCCACAAGCGACGCCGCAACGACTGCCGCCACCCAGAACCAGACCTCTGCCATCGCGCCCTCCGCAGTCGTTACCGCTAACCGCAATTTTCGCTGCCCGAAAGCCGCATTTTTCTGCATACAACAGTATACCGTAACCCTCCGCAGGCTGGACAGCCGCCGGTTTAGCCGCTACCCACAGCCCCGAAACACCCCAACGGAGGCTCCCATGGCCAGACCCAAGATCGCCCTCATCGGCGCCGGTCAGATCGGCGGCACACTTGCGCATCTGATCGCGCTCAAGGAACTGGGCGACGTCGTCCTCTTCGACATCGCCGAGGGCACCCCGCAGGGCAAGGCGCTGGACATCGCGCAGTCCGGCCCGGTCGAAGGCTTCGACGCCGCCCTCACCGGCACCAACAGCTACGCCGACCTCAGGGGCGCCGATGTCTGCATCGTCACCGCCGGCGTGCCCCGCAAACCGGGGATGAGCCGCGATGACCTGCTCGGCATCAACCTCAGGGTGATGAGGGCGGTCGGCGAAGGCATCAAGTCGCATTGCCCGAACGCCTTCGTCATCTGCATCACCAACCCGCTGGATGCCATGGTCTGGGCGCTGCGCGAATTCTCCGGCCTGCCGCACAACAAGGTCGTGGGCATGGCCGGGGTTCTCGATGCCGCCCGTTTCCGCCACTTCCTGTCGGTCGAATTCAACGTCTCGATGAAGGACGTCACCGCCTTCGTCCTCGGCGGCCACGGCGACACGATGGTCCCGTCCGTCCGCTACTCCACCGTCGGCGGCATTCCGCTGCCCGACCTCGTGGCGATGGGCTGGACCACGCAGGAAAAACTTGACGCCATCGTCCAGCGCACCCGCGACGGCGGGGCGGAAATCGTCGGCCTGCTCAAGACCGGCTCCGCCTTCTACGCCCCCGCCGCCAGCGCCGTGGAAATGGCCGAAGCCTATCTCAAGGACCAGAAGCGCCTTCTGCCCTGCGCCGCCCACGTCAAGGGCGCCTACGGGCTGGACGGCATGTATGTCGGCGTCCCGGTCATCATCGGCGCGGGCGGGGTCGAGCGGGTGGTCGAGGTGAAACTCGACGCGACCGAAAAAGCCATGCTCGACAAGTCCGTCGACGCCGTGCGCGGCCTCGTCGTCGCCTGCAAGGCCATCGACCCGTCGCTCGCCTGACGCAGGTCGGGGCCTGCCCCGACTCCTCCCCACCTGTCATCCCCGCGAAAGCGGGGACTCGAGGCCCGCAGGGTGGGCATTCATGGCGCACCCCCCACCCACCTTCACTTGCCCTTAACCATTTCTCCCGGATAGGATTCCCTCGGGAACCGAAGGGGCCGCGCATGTCGAACCACCTTTTCTACGGCGACAACCTCAAAGTCCTGCGCGAAAGCATTAGGGATGAGAGCGTGGACCTCATCTACCTCGACCCCCCATTCAACTCGAACGCGGGCTACAACGTCCTCTTCAAGGCCCCCGACGGCTCCGGCTCTGCGGCGCAGATCGAGGCGTTCGACGACACCTGGCACTGGAACGACAGCGCCGAATCCGCCTTCGCCGATGTCCTCCGCTCTGGCAATTCCGCCGCCGCCGAGATGCTGCGCGCCATGCGCGGCTTCCTTGGCGAAAACGACATGATGGCCTACCTCGCCATGATGGCCGCCCGCCTGATCGAGCTGCAACGGGTGCTGAAGCCCACCGGCAGCCTCTATCTCCACTGTGACCCGACGGCGAGCCACTACCTTAAAATTCTGCTGGATGCGGTGTTTGGGTCGAAGCGCTTCGGTGCAGAGATAATCTGGAAACGAACCTCCGCCCATAGCGATGCGGGGCAAGGCCGTCGCTTGCTCGGATACCAGCACGATACAATCTTCCAGTATATGAAGACCGAAAACTACACCTGGAATACCCAGTATCATCAATATGATGAGAGCTACGAGGATAAGTTCTATCGCTTTGTGGAACCCGAAACCGGTCGAAGATTTGGCTCTTTCGACATCACAGCGCCTGGTGGATCAGACCCGAAGAAGCGAAACCCGCACTACGAGTTCTTAGGTGTCACGAGGTATTGGCGCTTCTCCAAAGAACGCATGGAGAAGATGTATGAAGAAGGCCGCATCTTCCAATCGAAGCCCGGTGGAGTGCCAAGGCAGAAGCGGTATCTGGACGAAATGCCCGGCACGCCTTTGCAGGATATCTGGACTGATATTCAGCCACTGAACGCTCAGGCCAAAGAACGCCTCGGCTACCCCACCCAGAAGCCCGTCGCCCTTCTCGAACGCATCCTCAACGCCTCCTCCAATCCCGGCGATGTGGTGCTTGATCCGTTCTGCGGCTGCGGCACCACCGTCCATGCGGCGGAAAAGCTCGGGCGGGCCTGGATCGGCATCGACGTTACCCATCTTGCCATCGGCCTGATCGAAAAGCGCCTGCGCGATGCCTTCCCCGCCGTCCAGTTCACCACCCACGGCGTCCCGCAGGACATCCACGCCGCCCGCGACCTCGCCGCGCGCGGCAAGTATCATGAGTTTGAAAAATGGGCGCTCTCCCTCATCGCCGCCCAGCCCGGCAACTTCGGCAAGAAGGGCGCGGACCGGGGGCTTGACGGGCGGCTCTACTTCGGGGCCAAGGGCACCACGCTGGGAATCGTCTCCGTCAAGGCCGGTGAGAATATCGGCGTCAGCATGATCCGCGACCTGAAAGGCGTGATCGAACGCGAACGCGCCGGGGTCGGCGTCTTCCTGACCCTGACCGAACCCACCAAGCCGATGATCGCCGAGGCCGCCAGCGCCGGCCTCCACGAAGAACCCGGCTTCGCCCCCGTCCCCCGCCTGCAAATCGTTACCGTCGAACAGGCGATAGCCTTGCGCGAACGCGCCGTGCAACTCCCCGCCCGCCGCGACGACGCCTTCAAGCGCGCCGCCCGCGAAGAAGCCCCCCACCGCCAGGGCGCCCTCGACCTTTGACCACCACCATCCTTCGCGCCCCTCTCTCATCCTCTCCCCTGTCATCCCCGCCCATCTGTCATCCCCGCGAAGGCGGGGACCCAGTCGATGCCCTATCAACAGGGTCCCCGCTTTCGCGGCAAAAACACGTTTCTCCCGCATTCGCCGTCCCCACCCCGGTAGGTCGGGCTTCAGACCGACTCCCCCCAAGTCAAAAAACCAATCCCCCCAGCCTTTGCTCTATTCCCAGATACTCCCGCGCAGAGCGCACACCCTACCAGTCATCCCGCGCACCGTTCCACTCAAAGCGGCCTCGTTGTGGGCGTAGCGACCGATCACAGGACCACAGACAAAAGTTACCCATTCCTTAACACCCACAGCCAACCCCTTGATTTCCCACACGCCACAAACCTGACCACGCGTGGGCACCCACGACACCTCTTGCCCCCGCCCCCCGAATCCGGCATCCCCAAGGGCCACACCACCCCGAAGGGACCCCCCGATGGACTACTCGAAATCCGGCAACCCCAAGGGCGCCCGCAGCACGCTCCGCGGCCCCGACCACGCCCAGAAGGGCGCGCCAAAGTCGGTCACCCCCCCGCGCGAGACCAAAGAGGAACTCCTCTCCCGGATGAAGGCCGCCGCTGCCGCCGCCAAGAAGGACCCGAAAGCCTGAGGCCCGCCTCCCCCTACCTCGCTCCCGGCTTCTATGACGACGCCATCGCCAGGGGCCGCCACCGCGACATCGTCGGCGGCCGCTGGGACGAGACGGGCCGCGTCCAGATGCGGGCGCTCCTGGCGGCGGACATGACCCCCGACGACCACCTGCTCGACATCGGCTGCGGCGCGCTCCGGCTGGGCCACAAGGCCGTGCCTTTCCTGAAACCCGGCCACTACTGGGGCACCGACGCCTCCCTCGCCCTCATGCGGCATGGGCGTCTCCACGAACTCCCCCAGCCCGAAGCCCTCCCCGAAGACCACCTCGTCGAGGACCGGGACTTCGCCTTCCCCGGCATCCCCGATGCCGTCACGCTGGCCATTGCCTTCGGCGTCTTCACCCACCTCCCCCACACCGCCCTGACAACCGCCCTTCAGAACCTCCGCCGCTTCCCGAACCTCCGCACCACCCTCTTCACCGTCTTCCTCTCCGACAGCGCCACCTCCACCCGGCAACCCGACGGCGTCGTGACCCATCCCGACCGCCCGCCCTACCACATCAGCGCGGCCCAGGTCACCGCCACCATCACCGCCGCCGGTTTCACCGCCTCCCGCCAGCCGATGCTTCTCCCCCGTGGTCAGGTTCTCTGGACCGCCACATAGGGCCTTCCACACCTTGCGCCGCCCTCCGCGCAGCCCCACACTCCACTGAACATAGGAGGCCTCAATGCGCACCCTCGCCCTCGCCCTGCTCTTTGCCACGCCCCTGTCTGCCGAAACCCTCTCGCAGGAAATCGCCCGCGCCGGCCTTTCCGCGACGGAATCCCGCCTCGCCGCCCTGCCCGCCCCCACGAACGAGGATCTTTTCGCTCTCGCGGGCCTCCGCTTCCTTGGCGGCATCGAACAGGCTCTGCAACTGCGCTGGAAGACGGGCGTCAAGGCCGACTGGTCGGAACTCCCCATCCTCCGCCTCCCCGTCCCGGAGAACCCGAACGCCATCCCCTTCCAGGCCGCCGATTTCACCGCGCTGATCCGCAACCTCGATGCCGACATGGACGCCTCGCGCGCGGCCCTCGCCCAACTCGGCGACAAACCCTTCGCGCTCGAGGTCCGCATGGCCGATCTCTGGTTCGACATCAACGCCAACGGCACCCGCGAGCCCGGCGAAGACCTCGCCGCCGTCACCGGCATGGCGCTTGGCGGCGGTCGAGGCATGGGGGTCGCGGTCGCAGACCCGGTCATCACCTTCGACACCGCCGACGCCGCCTGGCTTGCCGCCTACACCCATTTCCTGTCCGGCGTCGCCTCGACTGCTCTCGCCTACGACCCCGAACCCGCGATCCAGCGCGTTCTCGACAGTTCCAAGGCGCTCTACGCCCTCTGGGGCACGACGCCGCCCAGGAACGCGATGGACATGATGTTCGGCCGCCAGGTCGACCGCGCGGCAATGGTCCTCCTGGCGCTCGCAACGACGCCCGACAAGGCGCTGGCACAGAAGGCCTACGACCATTTCCTGTCGATGATCGCGGAAAACCGCCGGTTCTGGTCCCTCGTCGCGCTCGAGACCGACGACACCGGCGAATGGATCCCGAACGACGGCCAGACCTCCGGCCTGGGCCTGAGGATGCCCCCTGGCACCGGCGACCGCTGGCGTGCCGTCCTCGCCGACGCCGAGAAAGTCCTGAAAGGAGAGCTGCTGATCCCCCACTGGCGCTTCGGGGCCGAGGCCGGGATCAATCTGAAGAAGGCCTTCGAAAACCCGCCCCCCGTCGACCTCGTCACCTGGATTCAGGGCGAAGGCCTCCTCCCCTACGCCGAGAAAGGCCCGCAGATGTCCATGCAGTCCTGGCGCGACTTCGAAGACATCATCCAGGGCGACGCGATGCTTTTCGCCGTCTTCCTGAACTGACCCTCCGGCTTTCCCTTCGCCAAATATCCCCGCCGGAGGCAGATCCCGAGCCTCGCCTGCGTCCTGCACGCAGGTGAGGCGAGACAAAGGGTCTTCGCGCCAAAGGCGCTCAATTTGACAACCGCCCCAACCCGCGCGGCACCTCAAAGACCCGAGATCACCGTCTCCAGCACCGCCACCAGCTTCTCCGCGATCTCGTCCAGCTCGCCGTCCGTCGCGTTGAACGGCGGCGCCAGGATCACCGTATCCCCCGCTGCCCCGTCGACATGCCCGCCCGACGGGTAGCAGATCAGCCCGCGCCGCAAGCCTTCGGCCCGGATGCGCCCGTTCACCCCCAGCGCCGCCGCGAACGGCGCCTTCGTCCCGGGGTCCGCCACCACCTCCACCCCGATGAAATACCCCCGCCCCCGCACATCGCCGACCGCAGGCAAATGCGCCAGCCGCACGCGCAACTCCGCCTGCCAGCGCGGCCCCTTGTCCCGGATGCGCGCCAGAAGCCCCTCCTCGGCCACGATCTTCTGCACCGCCACCCCGGCGGCCAGACAGGCCGTGTGCCCGGTATAGGTATGCCCCGTCAGCGGCCCGCCATGACCCGCCGCCATCACCTCCGCGATCTCCCGCGTGTAGACCGCCGCGCCAAGGGGCAGATACCCCCCCGACAGCGACTTCGCCACCGTGATGATGTCCGCCGTGATCCCGTCCGCCTCCGACGCCCGCCACACCCCCGTCCGGCCCGAGCCGCACATCACCTCGTCGCAGATGACGAGCACCCCGTGCCGCCGGCAAACCTCCGCCACCGCGCGCCCATAGCCTTCCGGCGCGGGCAATGCCCCGCCCGCCGCACCGACCACCGGCTCGAAGATGAAGCCCGCCACCGTCTCCGGCCCGAGGCGGACGATCTCCGCCTCCAGCTCTGCCGCCAGATGCGCGGCCAACCCCTCGCGGCTTACCCCCGAAGGCAGCCGATACGCGTTCGCCGCGCCCACCCGCCCCACCATCGGCAAGGCCGCCGCAAAGGCCCGCTGCCGGTCCTGAAACCCCGACAGCGCGGTCGCCATCAAGGTGTTTCCATGCCAGGATCGCTGCCGCGCGATGAACTTCACCCGCCCCGGCGCGCCCCGGTCGAAATGATACTGCAGCGCGATCTTCACCGCGCTCTCCACCGCCTCCGACCCGCTGGTCGTATAGACCATGTCCGCCAGTCCCGTGGCTTGGCGGATGATCTCGCTCATCTCCTCCAGCGGATCGCTGGCGAAGAGATAGCGGTAGCCATAGGCCACGCGCTCCATCTGCTTGGCCACCGCCTCGTTCACCCTGCGGTCGCCATGCCCGATGGAAAACACCGCAGGCCCGCCCGAGCCGTCGATGTACTGCCGCCCGTCCACATCCCACAGATACACCCCCCGTCCGTGGCTGATCTTCGGCAGCATGTCTTGCGTGATGTCATTGGCGCTTGGGCGCGGCATGTCGGCCTCCCTCTCTGGGGCCACAGGCTTCGCAAGCGCGCTGATCCTTGTCAATCTGACCACCGCCGGGGTGAGTCGCCGCCGCTTCTGGCGCTACCGCCACCGTGTGATCACACGTTTCAACCTTGTGATCACACATTTCCAACCCGTGATCACATCAGGCACTTTCCCGGCATTTTCCCCGCATTTCAGGCATTTGCCGTTTGGCTCACGCCCCGGGCCATGCCAGAACGCGCCTGACACTCTCCCGGCTGCAAAGGGGCGCCCGCATGAACATCCACGAATACCAGGCGAAAGAGCTTCTGCGCAGCTACGGCATCCCGGTCTCGGACGGTCGCGTCGTCCTCAAGGCCGAAGACGCCAAGACCGCGGCAGGAGAGCTTGACGGCCCGCTCTGGGTGGTCAAGTCGCAGATCCACGCCGGGGGCCGCGGCAAGGGCCATTTCAAGGAACCGGAAGCCGGGGAAAAGGGCGGCGTCCGTCTGGCCCGTTCTGTCGGAGAAGCCGCCGAATTCGCCCGCCAGATGCTGGGCCGCACGCTTGTCACCGCCCAGACCGGCCCCGCCGGCAAGCAGGTCAACCGCATCTACATCGAGGACGGCTCCGACATCGCCCGCGAATTCTACCTCGCCCTCCTGATCGACCGGCAGACCAGCCGCATCTCCATCGTCGCCTCCACCGAAGGCGGCATGTCGATCGAGGATGTGGCCCACGACACGCCGGAAAAGATCCACACCTTCACCGTCGACCCCGCCACCGGGTTGCAGGACTTCCACGGCCGCCGCGTCGCCTTTGCGCTGGGTCTGCAAGGCGCGCAGGTCAAATCCTGCGTGGGCATCGTCAAGAACCTCTACCGGCTGTTCATCGAGAAGGACATGGACATGCTGGAGATCAACCCCTTCTGCGTCCTGAAGGACGGCACCCTCCGCCTTCTCGACGCCAAGATGGGCTTCGACGGCAACGCGATCTACCGCCACCCCGACATCGCCGCCCTGCGCGACGAGACCGAGGAAGACCCGAAGGAGCTTGCCGCCTCCAAATTCGACCTGAACTACATCGCGCTCGATGGCGAGATCGGCTGCATGGTCAACGGCGCAGGGCTTGCCATGGCCACGATGGACATCATCAAGCTCTACGGCGCCGAGCCCGCCAACTTCCTTGACGTCGGCGGCGGGGCGACGAAGGAAAAGGTGACCGAGGCGTTCAAGATCATCACCTCGGACCGACAAGTGAAGGGCATCCTTGTGAACATCTTCGGCGGCATCATGCGCTGCGACATCATCGCCGAGGGCGTGATCGCTGCGGTCAAGGAAGTCGGCCTCAAGGTGCCGTTGGTAGTGCGCCTCGAAGGCACCAACGTGGAGCTTGGCAAGGACATCATCCGCAAATCCGGTCTTAACGTGATCGCAGCAGATGACCTGAAAGATGGCGCCGAGAAGATCGTGAAGGCCGTCAAGGGATAACCCGTAGGGCGGGGTTCACCCCGCCTCGCGACCGATCATCGGCGGGGTGAACCCCGCCCTACGGAGACAACGCATGTCCGTTCTTGTGAACAAAGCTACCAAGGTCATTTGCCAGGGCTTCACCGGCAGCCAGGGCACCTTCCACTCCGAACAGGCCATCGCCTATGGCACGAAAATGGTCGGCGGCGTGACCCCCGGCAAGGGCGGGACCGAACACCTCGGCCTTCCAGTCTTCGACTCGGTCCATGACGCCGTCGAGAAGACCGGGGCAAACGCCACCGCGATCTACGTGCCGCCCCCCTTCGCCGCCGACAGCATACTCGAGGCGATCGACGCCGAAGTGCCGCTGATCGTCTGCATCACCGAAGGCATCCCGGTCCTCGACATGATGAAGGTCAAGCGCGCGCTTCTGAACTCGAAGTCCCGCCTCATCGGCCCGAACTGCCCCGGCGTCCTGACCCCCGGCGAATGCAAGATCGGCATTATGCCGGGCTCGATCTTCTCGCGCGGGTCGGTCGGGGTTGTGTCGCGCTCCGGCACCCTTACCTATGAGGCTGTGAAACAGACCACCGACGTGGGCCTCGGCCAGTCCACAGCCGTCGGCATCGGCGGCGACCCGATCAAGGGCACCGAACATATCGACGTGCTGGAGATGTTCCTCGCCGACCCCGACACCCACTCGATCATCATGATCGGCGAGATCGGCGGCGCCGCCGAAGAGGACGCCGCCCAGTTCCTCGCCGATGAAAAGAAGAAGGGCCGCTGGAAGCCCACCGCCGGCTTCATCGCCGGCCGCACCGCCCCCCCCGGCCGCCGCATGGGCCACGCCGGCGCCATCGTCGCCGGTGGCAAGGGCGACGCGCAGTCGAAGATCGAAGCGATGCTGCGCGCCGGGATCGTTGTAGCGGATAGCCCGGCGGGACTGGGCGAGGCCGTTCTGAAAGCAATCAAGGCGTAGATCGGGCGTCGGCCCGATACTTTTTCCCGGCGGGGGACGCCCCGCTCCACAAGGAAACGCGAACATGACCGATCAATCTGCCAACACCCAGTTCCACGCCTCGTCCTTCCTTGACGGGGCCAATGCCGAGTACGTCGACCAGCTGGCCGCGCGCCACGCGCAGGACCCCAACTCGGTCGATGCACAGTGGGCCGAATTCTTCCGCGCCCTCGGTGACAGCGAGATCGACACCAAGCGCGCCGCGCAAGGCCCCAGCTGGGCGCGCACCGACTGGCCGCCGCAGCCTGCCGACGACCTGACCGCCGCCCTGACCGGCGAATGGGCCGCCCCGCCCCCGGCCAAGGAAGCCAAGGCCGCCGGTGCAAAGATCGCCGCTAAGGCGACCGAACAGGGCGTCACGCTCACCGATGACCAGATCCAGCGCGCCGTCCTCGACAGCATCCGCGCCCTGATGATCATCCGCGCCTACCGGATCCGGGGCCACCTTGCTGCCGACCTCGACCCCCTCGGCATGGCGGAAAAGGGCTCGCACCCGGAGCTTGACCCCGCCTCCTACGGCTTTGCCGAGACCGACATGGACCGGCCGATCTTCATCGACAACGTCCTCGGCCTGACCCACGCCTCGATGCGCCAGATCATCGACATCGTGAGGCGCACCTACTGCGGCACTTTCGCGCTGCAATACATGCATATCTCCGACCCCGAACAGGCCGCCTGGCTGAAGGAACGGATCGAAGGCTACGGCAAGGAAATCGCCTTCACCCGTGAGGGGCGCAAGGCGATCCTAAACAAGCTCGTGGAGGCAGAGGGCTACGAAAAGTTCCTTCACGTCAAATACATGGGCACAAAACGCTTCGGCCTTGACGGCGGCGAGGCGGTGATCCCCGCGATGGAGCAGATCATCAAGCGCGGCGGTGCCCTTGGGGTCAAGGACATCATCATCGGCATGCCGCACCGGGGCCGCCTGTCGGTTCTGGCCAACGTGATGATGAAGCCCTACCGCGCGATCTTCCACGAATTCCAGGGCGGGTCCTACAAGCCCGAAGACGTCGACGGCTCCGGTGACGTGAAGTATCACCTTGGCGCTTCCAGCGACCGCGAGTTTGACGGCAACAAGGTCCACCTCAGCCTGACCGCCAACCCTTCGCACCTCGAAGCCGTCAATCCGGTTGTGCTGGGCAAGGTCCGCGCCAAGCAGGACCAACTGAACGACACCGCCGAACGCGTGGCCAGCCTGCCGATTCTTCTGCACGGCGACGCGGCCTTTGCGGGGCAGGGTGTCGTGGCCGAATGCTTGCAACTGTCGGGCATCAAGGGCCACCGCACCGGCGGCTGCATCCACATCATAGTCAACAACCAGATCGGCTTCACCACGGCCCCGGCCTTCAGCCGCACCTCGCCCTACCCGACCGACATCGCCCTGATCGTCGAGGCCCCGATCTTCCACGTCAACGGCGACGACCCCGAGGCCGTGGTGCATGCCGCGCGCGTTGCGACCGAGTTCCGCCAGAAGTTCCACAAGGACGTGGTCATCGACATCTTCTGCTACCGCCGCTTCGGTCACAACGAAGGCGACGAGCCGATGTTCACCAACCCGGCGATGTACACGCGTATCCGCAAACAGAAGACCACGCTGCAACTCTATACCGAACGTCTTGTCGCCGACGGGCTGATCCCCGAAGGCGAGATCGAGGACATGAAGGCCGCCTTCCAGGCCCGCCTGAATGAAGAGTTCGAGGCCGGAAAATCCTTCCTGCCGAACAAGGCAGACTGGCTGGATGGCCGCTGGAAGAACTTGGCCACCAAGGACCTGAACACCTACCAGCGCGGCGAGACCTGGATCAAGGCCGAAACCCTGGCCGAGGTCGGCGCGGCACTGACCCGCGTGCCCGAAGGGTTCGATTTGCACAAGACCGTGGCCCGCCAGCTTGAATCCAAGCGGGAAATGTTCGCAAAAGGTCAAGGCTTCGACTGGGCCACGGCCGAGGCTCTGGCCTTCGGCTCCTTGCAGACCGAAGGTTTCGCGGTCCGCCTGTCGGGCCAGGACTGCACCCGCGGCACCTTTTCCCAGCGCCATTCCGGCTGGGTGGACCAGACCACCGAGGAACGCCACTACCCCTTGAACCATATCCGCCCCGGCCAGGCGCGGTATGAGGCGATCGATTCGATGCTTTCCGAATACGCCGTCCTCGGCTTCGAATACGGCTACTCGCTCGCCGAACCGAACGCCCTGACCCTGTGGGAGGCCCAGTTCGGTGATTTCGCAAACGGCGCGCAGATCATGATCGACCAGTTCATCAACTCGGGCGAATCGAAATGGCTGCGGATGTCGGGCCTGGTGATGCTCCTGCCGCACGGGTATGAAGGCCAGGGGCCGGAACACTCCTCCGCCCGCCTCGAACGCTTCCTGCAACTTTCCGCCGAGGACAACTGGATCGTCGCCAACTGCACGACGCCGGCCAACTATTTCCACATCCTGCGCCGCCAGTTGCACCGGACCTATCGGAAACCCCTGATCCTGATGACGCCGAAGTCGCTGCTGCGGCACCCGATGTGCATCAGCCGGGCCGAGGATTTCACCGACGGCTCCACCTTCCACCGCATCCTCTGGGACGACGCGCAGAAGGGCAATTCGACCGCCAGGCTGAAGCCCGACGACAAGATCAAGCGCGTGGTCCTGTCGTCCGGCAAGGTCTACTACGACCTTCTGGCCGAACGCGACGCGCAGGGGCTTGACGACACCTACCTCCTGCGCGTCGAACAGCTCTACCCCGTTCCGACCATCTCGCTCACCCAGGAACTCGGCCGCTTTCCGAAGGCCGACTTCGTCTGGTGCCAGGAGGAACCGAAGAACCAGGGCGCGTGGAGCTTCATCGAGCCCGAGATCGAGACGATCCTGACCAAGATCCGCGGCAAGCCCACCCGCATGTCCTATGCCGGGCGCAAGGCCAGCGCCTCGCCCGCGACCGGCCTCGCCTCGCGCCACAAGCATGAACAGCAACAACTCGTCGCCCAGGCCCTGGGCCTGAACTGACCTCGACAGACCGGAGAAGAACAATGACTGACGTGATGGTCCCCGCCCTTGGCGAATCCGTGTCCGAGGCGACCGTGTCGACCTGGTTCAAGAAGCCCGGCGACGCGGTCAAGCAGGACGAAATGCTGTGCGAGCTTGAGACCGACAAGGTCTCGGTCGAGGTGCCCTCGCCGGTGACCGGGGTCCTGGCCGAAATCATCGCCCCCGAAGGCACCACGGTCGCCGCCAACGCAAGGCTGGCCATCGTGACCGAAGGCGCGGCGGCTGCGGCCCCCGCGCCGAAAGCCGAGGTCAAGGCCGCCCCCGCCC
>FWPV01000960.1_pt1 | contig 85029 bp, 90 predicted proteins | sample 2228371 | NCBI WGS metagenome assembly FWPV01 (sample SAMEA103939776, study PRJEB20133) | metagenome
CGGGAAAAATTGAGATTAAAAACAGGGCGAGCATTGACAGCAAAGAAACTTCTCCAATTTATAGCAATTATGTTTCAACCTACATTACTTCTACCGTAAAATTAACTATTAATAAATTGGTTAGAAATATTTCTAAGGGTTCTGATTTTGCAGATTCGGTAAGCGCCGATCCGGAAGATGAGGTTGAGTTTTCTTTAGAAATTCGTTCCACGGGTACAAATGCCGCAACCAATATCTTGGTAAAAGACAGTCTTCCTGTTCGTTTACAATACATTTTAGGAAGTACTACCGTTGACGGTTCTTCACATCAAGACGGAATTGTTTCTGGCGGAATTAATATCGGCCAACTCAACCCTGAGCAGATTAGAATCGTTAAGTTTAGAGCAAAACTGGATAAAAACGAAATGTTTAATGTAGGTACCACCTCTTTAAAAAATTACGGTTACGTAAGTGCGGATGGCGTTGCCTCAATTTCCGATACCGCAATCGTAACCATCTATAAACCCTCGGGCTGTTCTCCTTCTTTGCAAATTAATAAAATGGCAAGAAATATTACCCAGGGCTATGGACTCTTTTCCGAATCAATTTATGCAAATCCCGGTGATGAAATTGAGTTTTCAATTAGGATTACTTCCGTGGGCAATGAAACTGCGGTAAACAGTAGATTAAGAGACGAACTACCGAGCAGATTAACATATATTGCTGATACCACTACCGTTGATGGCATATTAAGAAATAACGATATTGTTAATAGTACTGGTTTAGCTCTTGGCGATTTAGTGGTTGGCGCATTTAGAGAGGTAAGATTTAAAGCGAGGGTTAATTCGGGACTATCCGGTACCAATATCACCGTTAATAATATTGCTTATGCTTGGGCAGATAAGACCTGTTCTCAAATTAATGATTCTGCACAGATTATAATTTCTCCCACATCTACAACCCCTACTTATGTTTTAAGCATTACTAAAAGCGGAAAGAATATTACAAAGGGTCAGACAGAATGGTTAGATTCAATTTCTGCAAACCCCATGGATGAAATTGAGTTTTACATTCAGGTTACTAATAGCGGCAATGCCGATATCGGTAACGTAAAGATATGGGACACTCTTCCCGAAAATATGAGCATTATTACCGGCAGCACAACTATTGATGGTGTAAGCTGGGGAGGAGATGTTACTGGCGCAGGATTAAATATTGGAACCTTGGAAAAGGGTAAAACAAAAATGATTAAATTTAGGGCTAGGGTTGCGGGAAATGAAAAGTTTAATTCTACCTATACAACTTTAACCAATAATGCTTATGCCACCGGCAATAATGTATCTCAAGTTTCTGATGCAGCTTCGGTAATCGTTTATCGCTCTGGTCAAGTATTAGGAGCAACATCGGTAAAAACCGGAGCAGATATTTTAAAGATTGTGTTCATTTCTATTTTGAGCGTAATCATGGCCCTGATTATTTATTGCGGGTTAAGGGAAGACAAATTATTAGAATTGCTTAACAATCAGAAGACATCTTCTTTTTACAAGAAACTTATTGCTTCATATTTTAGGACCAAGCTGATGTTTAGAAGAATTAAAGAAAAATTGGTTTAAAAAAATAAAAATATAATAAAAACTAAAAATCCCCTTGCGGGGTTTTTAGTTTAGTAAGAAATATCGATTTTTCTTTTTCTTTTCTTTTGTCGGCTTATTTCTGTTAAGCGTAAGAAAATTTCTAATTGTTGCGGTTTGTAAATACGATAGTTATTAATCGGATGACGGTAGGCTTTAAGCTTACCCCCTTTGTCCCAGTTTCTTAGGGTAAGAGGAGTTACGCCCAAAATTTTTGCTGCTTGCCTTATGGTATAGTATTTTTTTTGCATTTGCAGTATAATTCTTTTAAACATGTAATTTTTATGATATTATAATTATAACAAAAAATAAGTCGACAATTAATAAATTAATCAATTAATAAATATTAAATATGAGCATTGGTTCATTTTTTTCTAAGTTTGGCGAGATTAAAAATTTACTCGCCCTAGATAAAGTAATTCAAAAGATAATCCATATTCTAGTATTTCTACTCCCTTTGTGGTTTTTACCGATTACCGTAAATGCTATAGAACTTAATAAACAGGTTCTTTTGATTTTGTTAGTTGTTGTAGCTTTAATTCTTTGGCTTATAAAGATTTTAAATCAAGGCGAGATTCAGTGGAAAGGAGGAATTATTAATATTGTTTTTGGAGTCTTTATTTTAGTCTATATTTTAGCCACGATTTTTTCCTTAAGGCCGTATAATAGTTTGGTGGGTTGGTCTACGCACTTGAGCGGAAGCTTAGTTAATGTGTTGAGTTTGTTTGCGCTATACATTTTGATTGTTAACAACATTAAAGGTCTTAAAGAGGTTTTTAAGTTGATTTTGATTTTTCTTGCCTCATCCGCTTTAGTCTCTTTGGTCGGCTTTCTACAAATTTGGGGCGGTTTTATTTTTCCTTGGGACTTTACTAAACTAACCTCTTTTAATACCGTAGGGACGGTAAATTCGTTAGGTATTTTTTCTGCGGCAATTTTAGTGTTGATTACGGCTCTACTTTTTGTTGTAAAGCGCGTAGAAGTAAAAGTATTTTTACTTCTTGTGGGGTTATTGAATCTTTTGCTTTTGATTAGTTTAAATTTTTGGGTACTATGGTTAGTTCTTGGTGCGGGAATGATTGTTGTTTTGGTTTTTGGTTTGATTAGGATGGTTAGCTTGGGAGAGGGGATAACCTGGATAACCTTACCGATAGTCTTTTTGGCAATTGCGCTAATTTTTCTATTTTTTAGACCGGTTTTACCATTGCGCCCTAATCTGCCCACAGAGGTAGGATTGAGCTATAGGGGCGGATTAGAGATAATTAAGCAGGCAATTAACAATAAGCCAATTCTGGGTATTGGTCCGGAGAACTTTGTAATTAATTACGTTAAACATAAGCCAGCGATTATTAACCAGACAGTATTTTGGAATGTCCGTTTCGTCAATCCTCCTTCAGAAATTTACAATTTTATTTCTGATATCGGTATTCTGGGAGCATTTGCGTTTTTGGTTTTAGTAATTTCTTTTGCCCTCTATGCAGTAAGATACCTAATAAAAATTGGCGAAAGCGAAGAAAATCTCTTGAAAAAATTTTTAGAAATAGGAATGTTTGGCGCCTGGATTTCTCTTTTAGTTGGCCTGTTTATTTACCCGCAAAACCTAACATTAATGTTTGCTTTCTATTTATTGTTTGCAACCTTTCTGGCCAGTAGTTCGGTATTAAAAGAAAGAATTTTGAATTTAAGGAGCTCTCAGGGAGTTTTGCTTGGCGCAAGCTTTACGTTTGTGATTATTGTTGTGGTGATGGTTGGCTTTATATATATTGAAGCAACGAGATTTATTGCTGAAATCCACTATAAAAAGGGAATGACCCTGGTTGGTTCTGAAGGAAGAATTGAGGAGGGGATTAATAAGTTAATAAAAGCCACAGTTGTTAATCCGTATGAGGACCAGATTTATTCTTCTCTTGCTCAGCTATTTATTTTGAAATTAAATCAAGACACAAGAGCGGAGAACATAACTGCTCAGCAAAAAGCGAACATTATTCAAGTAGACGCCATTAACGCAATTAATTCAGCTGTAAGGGCTACTACTCTAGCACCGAACAATTCGGCAAATTGGTTGGTTCGCGGTCAAATCTATAAACAGGTTTTAGCCTTGGTTAAAGGAGCAGATGAATGGGCAGAAGATTCTTTTGAAAAATGCGTAGAACTTGAGCCATTAAATCCCTATATTTATACCGAATGGGGAAAACTGTATCGCGACAGAGCAACGCTGATTTCTCAGCAGGCCAGTACCGATAAAAACGCTAAGACCTTAATTAATCAAAATTTCGACTTGGCACTGGAAAAATACAATAAAGCAATTGAAATAAAATCCGATTATGCACCCGCTCATTTTGAAAGCGCAGTAATCTTTGAAAGACAGGGCAAGTTGGCTGAAGCAATCAAAAAAATGGAGATCAATAGACAGCTTTTACCCCGAGATAGCGGTAGTGCTTTTCAGTTGGGCGTACTTTATTATCGCGCAGAAAAGTATGCTCAAGCCAAGGCCGAATTTATTCGCGCCGTAGTTCTGGATGATAATTTTTCTAATGCCCGTTATTTTCTCGGTCTTCTTTATGATCGCGAAGGAGACAAAGAATCAGCAATTGACAACTTTGAAAGGATTGCCGAGCTAAATCCCGATAGTGAGCAGGTAAAACAAATATTAGCTAATCTGCGCGCCGGATTACCGGCTTTGGGTTCTTCTGAGGCGGGACCGCCAAAGCAGCCAGCAGAAATTCCTATTGAACAAGAACCAGAGGAACAACCGTAAAATTTTTAGAAAGGAGGGAAGAATATGGGATTAGAAGAAATAAAAATCCTTATTAAGGGGGGAATATTTCACAGCCCCACTAAAGGAACATTGGGTTTAAGAGACGTAATTCACGAATTGGTTGGTTTTAAAAAAGAGAGTCCGGATGATAATTACAAAATAGCGATTGGTACCGATTCGGAAATAAGAGAAGAGGGAATAGAATTCGTTTCTGTTATTGCTATTCATAGAATCGGAAAAGGGGGAAGGTATTTTTGGTTTAAATTCTTTGAAGAAAGAAAGGTCGATTTAAGAACGAGAATATACGAGGAGGCGGTAATTTCTTTAGCATTAGCCAGCGCATTACTGGAAGAAGAATTAGAAATACACGGCACAAATCTGAATTTGGAAGGTTCGGTAAATAAAACATTCGCATTACTGGAAAAAGAAATAGAAACAATAGAGGAAAAAGAAGTTATTTTTTCTAATGAACTAGAAATTCATGTAGATATTGGAAAAACCGGCCCCACCAAAGAAATGATTAGGGAGATTGTCGGCATGGTTAAAGGAAGCGGGTTTTTTGTAAAAATAAAACCCGAATCATTTGCTGCTACCAGCATAGCCGATAGGCAGTTGTAATTAAAATTTATGTGTCTTTCTTTGCCGATTAAAATTTTGGAATTTAAAAACGGTAAAGCCATCGGTAACGTAGGTGGTAAAAAAGAAGAATTTGAAATAAGTTTAGTTCCTGATTTGGAAGTTAACGACTACGTGCTGGTAAGTAACGGCTTTGCTATTAAAAAGGTTTCCGAAGAAGAAGCTCTAAGGATCTTTAAAATTATTAAGAAAAATAAAAAAGAGAAAAAACGAAAGGAAGAACAATGATGATGGATTTTACCGAAGCAGCTTTGAGGTTAACAAAAAAATACGCTTCTGGCGCGCTGTGCAAGATTGATTTTTCTAAACTTGAAAATACGATGTTTTATCCTTATTATTTATTGATTGCTCAAAAGATGGGTTCAAAGAAGATAACCATTAAAATTGTTCGAGAATACTGGTTGAGAATCCATAATCAGTTAGTTGTAGAAAGATTTAATTTGGGACTGTTAAAACGAGAAGAAGCTAAAAATTGCTTGGTAAAGTTAAGAAAATCGGGAAATCGTTTCTTCGCCGTTCACAATAATAGAACAGTTGATATTTTATCTCCTCATCGGGCGAAATTATTGTTAGAAGAAACGGAAAAACTTCCAAGAATCCTGCGATAAATTCGCAGGATTTATTTTTAATTTGTGTTATAATTTAAATAATGGAGAAAAAGCCGACAATGGCAATTTTGTCTTTAACCTGTTGTGAAGGATGTCAGGTTTCTATTTTTGATTTGGGGGAAAAATTTTTAGAGTTTTTAACCAAGGTAAACATTGGGGATTTTCGTTTAACTGAAGATTTGCCTGATGTGAAGCGTTACGATATAGCTATTGTTGAAGGAACGCCAATAACCAAGGAGCAGTTGAGGAGATTAAAGATAATTAGAAGAAAGTCTAAGTTTTTAATTGCCTTAGGGGCCTGTGCTTGCGTTGGTGGGCCCCAGGAAATTAAGGATTATCGCGGTAAGAAGAATCAGTTTATGCGCTCCGTTTATCCAAACATTAGGGGGATTGATAATCCGAACATTAAGTCTTTGAAAGAACTGGTAAAGGTAGATTTAGAAATTCCCGGTTGTCCAATTAATAAAGAAGAATTTTTTAGAATATTGACCGGGCTTATTGAAGGAATATTGCCGCAAATTGAACAAAAGGCGGTTTGTGAAGAATGCGTCAGAAGAAACAAAATGTGTTTTTTGCTCCTAGGAAAACCATGTTTGGGTCCAATTACTTTGGCCGGTTGCGGAGCGCTTTGTCCAAAAAATAATTTTCCCTGTGATGGTTGTCGCGGTCCAAGGAAAGACATTAATTTGGAAGCGATGAAAAAGACATTAAAATATAAGTCCCATTTACGAGAAGATGAGATTGAGTTTATTCTTGAAAGATTTGGGCAGAAAAATGAATATTTGAAAAATTCAAAAAAATATGAAAATACGCATTGATCATATCGCTAAGATTGAAGGACACGCAAGTTTTACCGCCGATATTGTAAGGGGGGATGTTCGGGCAGCTAGGATAAAAATTGAAGAGGGAGCAAGATTATTTGAAAGTATTTTGAGAGGGAGAAAAGATGCAGAAGTGCCCGAAATAGTTAGTAGAATTTGCGGAGTCTGTCCTGTAGTTCATAATTTAACTGCTCACAAATCAATAGAGAGGGCCTATAATTATCAACTTGACCCAGCTTCAATTAATTTAAGAAAACTAATGATGCTCGGTCAGTTAATAAATAGTCATGCATTGCATTTGTTTTTCTTTTCTTTGGCTGACTTTTTCGGCTATAAAAACGATTTGCAATTAATTAATGCTTATCCGGAAAAAACTCACGATGCAATAAAGATTAGAGAGATAGGAAATAGAATGGTAGAAATAATCGGCGGTCGCTCTGTGCATCCCATAACTCCAATTATCGGTGGTTTCCGAAAAGTTCCTCCCAGAGAAGAACTGGAAAGGTTGCTTGATGATTGTAAAAGGATGCTGCCCGTAGTTTTAAAATTAGCCGATTTGTTTGTTAATTTAAAATATCCTCAATTTTACCGTGAAACTAACTTTGTTTCTTTGAGCGCCCCTGAAGAGTATGCAATTTATGATGGTAAAATGAAAATTGGTAAATTATTTTTGGAACCCGAGGAATTTCTTTTGTTGGTTAAGGAATTTCAGGGCAAAGATTTGGTGGCAAAAAGAACAAAATTCGCCGGCGGTGTTTATATGGTTGGCGCCTTGGCTCGAATAAATAATAATTTTAATCAATTAAATTATCGGGCAAAGAAAATTTTAGAGGATTCGAAATTATCCCTTCCTTGTTTTAATCCCTTTTATAATATTTTTGCCCAGGCAATAGAATTGGTGCATTGTTTTGAAGAGGCAATTACCGTATTGGAGATATTGCTGTCGCAAGAGATAAAATATTTGGAACCTAAAATTTTAAATTTTACAGGAAGGGGAGTGGGAGCAATTGAAGCGCCGCGAGGAACCTTATTTTATGAAATTGAAATCGAGGACAGAATTATAAAAAATCTTAATATTATTACTCCTACGGCCCAAAATATCGCCAATTTAGAAGCAGATCTTGAAGAATTTGAAAAAATCGAGGGTTTTAAGAATCTTAAACTGGAAGAAAAAAAAGAAAATATAAAAATGTTGGTTAGAGCATACGATCCTTGCGTTACCTGTGCGGTTCATTAATTAAAGAATGGCAGGACTTTGGAAAAATATTAAATAAAATATTTATGCACGATTTACACCTTGCAGAACAGATATTAAAAACCGTTCTTTTATATGCGGAAAAGAACGGTTTTAAATCCAGCAATCGACGAATAAAAAAAATCGAATTAGAGTTAGGTTCGATTTTAGAGCACGGAGAATATGTTTTACCGGAGAATTTAATTTTTAATTTTAAATTATTGGCAAAAGATACAATTGCCGAATCTGCCGAGATAAAAATTAAAAAGGTCGCTGGTGAAAATTGGAGGCTTGTTACTATTGAAGGATAGCACCAATAATTTCTTTATGGCCGTTAAGAAATTCCTTTGCCGAGAGCGGCTTTTTCCCTTCAAGTTGGATTTCTTTTAAAATTAATATTCCTTTTCCGGCTTGCGCGTATAAATTATTATTTTCATCCAGAAATACCTGACCAATTTCATGGTCAGTGTTTTTATTTATAGCGTCTGCGGAGATGATTTTTAATTTTAAATTTTTATTTTGATTTTTAATATTTAAATTTCTTATTTCGCAGTAAGTTCCCGGCCAAGGATTAAATGCCCTAATCATTCTTTCTATTTCTTCTGCATTTTTTTGCCATTGGATTTTTCCGTCTTCTTTTTTAATGACCCTACAAAGAGTGGCTTGTTTATGGTCTTGTTTTCTTGGTCTAATTTTTCCCTCAATCCAATCGGGTAGAGTTTGGATTAGTAGCTCTGCGCCCAAGTCGGAAAGTTTTTTAGATAATTCCGGATAAGTAATTTTTGAATCTTGGATTTTGAATTTTGAATTTGCGACGATGTCGCCATGATCCATTTTTTCATCCATAACTATTAAACATACCCCGGTTTCTTTTTCGCCGTTTAAAATCGCTGCTTGAATTGGTGAGGCGCCGCGATATTTAGGCAAAAGCGAAGGATGAATATTTAGGGCCCCGTATTTGGGGATGTCCAGTATTTCTTGGGGTATGATTTGTCCGTAGGCAGTCAAAATTATCAATTCCGGATTTAAATCTTTAATTTTATTAATCCATTCTGGTTGAGAGATTTTATCGGGCTGTAAAATATTAATATTTTCTTTTTCTGCCCATTTTTTGACGGGAGAAGGAGTAGGAATTTGTCTTCTTCCCGAGGGTTTGTCTGGCGCAGTAACCACAGCGATGATTTCAAATTTATCTTTTAAGGATTCGTGAAATTTGCGAAAAATGTTTTCTGCGAACCAGGGGGTTCCCATCAGTACGGTTTTTATTTTTAAAGATTTAATCATTTGTTTTTTAAGTTTAAAAATTAGAAAAAGAATTTAAGAATGTTTATCTAAAATAAGAATTCCGTTAAGATGATCTAATTCATGTTGAATTACCCTTGCCTTTAGTCCCTTTGCTAAAACTTTGAACTCTTTCCCTTTTTGGTCTAGGGCTTTAATTTTTACACTATCCGGTCGCAAAACTTTTTTATAAATACCGGGAAGACTTAAACAACCTTCTTCCATTATTTCTTTTTTTTGAGAAATTTTAATGATTTCGGGATTAATAAAAACTTGCTTTTTGTCTAATTTTTTAGCAATCGCAAAGATTCTTAAATTTTTCCCAACCTGACAGGCAGCGATTCCCAATCCATTATTTTTTTCCATTGTTTCAATCATGTTTTGGATGAAATCTAAAATCTCCCCGCTTATTTTTTGAACGGGTAAAGATTTTTTTCTCAAAACATTATTTTGATAGCCTGTTTGAAGCGGTAAAATCATAAAATGGTAATAGGGTCAATAATTATTTCTATATTAGGAGGAATAATCGTTAAAAGCTTGTTTCTTGTAGCAAGATCTTTAATTTTTGATTTAATAATAATATTCCAACAATATAGTCCTTTTTCTTTATGAATAAAGGATGGTATTGGTCCAATTATTTCTAATTTTTTCTTTTCTATCTTTAAATGTTCTTTTTGAGTATTAAGCTTTTCAAAGATAATTCTCGCCTCACTTTTAGCCTTTTCAGAATTTTTATGTCTAAATTTTAATTTTATTAACTGACAGAAGGGGGGATAATTGAAGGATTCTCTATTTTTAATTTCGTTATTATAGAATTCTGTAAAATTATTTTCAAGCGCATTGCGAAAAATTGAACTCTCGGGATTATAAGATTGGATCCAAAATTCTTTATTTGCCATTTTGATTATCTTGTTAATTATTTGAAAAACCCTTTCGGAATTTTTATAGTCGGGTAGATTTAAAATCGTTTCCAGAGAAACAATTGCCGTAAGATCAGCGTTTAAATTTTTACCCACAAGCATTTGTGAGCCAACCAACACCGCATTTTGAGCGTTAGAAAATTCGTTAAGAACTTTTTGTTGATCGCTTGATTTTGGTGCGGTGTCACTATCAAGACGAAAGATTTTTTTATCGGGAAAAAATTTTTTAATTTCACTTTCTACTTTTTGTGTGCCGGCTCCGAAATATTTTATTTTTATACTTTTGCAATTAGGGCATAATACCGGAGCGATATCTTCATTCCCGCAATGATGACAAATTAATTTTTTTGCCGGTTTATCTTCATGATAAACAAGAGGAACCGAGCAATCTTTACAAGTTGCTACAAAGCCGCATTCGCGACAGAGAATAAATGTTGCAGTTCCCCGACGAGCAATATAAAGAATTGATTTATCGGAGTCTTTTAAAGCCCTTTGTAGAGATCTACAGATTATGGAATTATTTCCATTTTTTAATTCTTCTCGCATATCAACAATGTTTTTTGAAGGGGAAGGAATATGATTTTGGGGATTGTTGATCCTTAAGATAAATTTTTTCTTTTTTGACCAATAGTATGATTCAACGGATGGAATTTCTGCCTTTAAAATTAGTTTTGCCCCGTGGATTTTTGCCAGAGTCGGGATAATGTCTCGTACATTATAATATGGTTTTCTTCCCCATGACCAATACAGATTACTAGATTCATCCTCAACAATAATTTTTTTAAGTCTTTTAAATGGTCCAAAGATTAATGATTTATTTTTTGGACCTATAATGAGGGTCGGTTTGTTAAATTTTTTATCTGAAAGAGTAAACTTTCTTGAAATAAATATTTTTGCCACCACTCCTAAAGAAACAAAATAGTAATCCGATATCCAGAAGAGAAGTTTTATTTGTTTTTCATCCAAAACCGGCACCGAAGAAATAATTTTTTCAATTGGTTTAATTTTGAAATTAGCGAACTTTTTTATCCATATTTTTTCATTTTCTATTTTTTTTGCCTCAACTACAACCGCCCTGATTAATTTCTTTCTTAGTGAAATCTTAACAAGCGCCCCTCTTTTTATTTTTTCTTTAAAAAAATAGCTAAGAATCTGGGGATTGGGACGGGGAATTTTAATTAGGGGGATGACATTGATAATATACATATTTTCATTCTATCATTTTGGGGTGTTATAATAAAGCTATATGCATAAAAGAAGAATTTTTATTGCTATAAATTTACCAGAAAATTTAAAAAAGAAGCTTACTTCTTTTTCTACGCAGTGGCAAAACTTCAACAATCAAGATATTCGTTGGGTAAAAGCGAACAATCTTCATATTACCTTGGTTTTTATTGGTTATGTTACCGATGAAGAAATGTACGAAATTTGTAAGACGGTTAAAAGAGTGGCCCAACGTCACCGTCCGTTTTTTATTGATTTGGAAAAAATTATTGTCGGACCGCCGGGAAATACGCCAAGAATGTTTTGGCTAGAAGGCGTAAAAAGTCAAGAATTGGCAAATATGCAGCAAGAATTGGAAGATGAAATTGCGGGTAGGGGATTAACCCAAAAAGAAATAAGGGCCTTCAGGCCCCACATTACCTTGGCAAGATTTAAATATCAAACAGCGAAAAAATTGTCATCTTGGGAAGGAAAGCCATTTAAAGCGCAAATTCCCGTAGAAACCATTGAGGTAATGGAAAGTGAATTAAGGCGTTTTGGAGCAGAATATACTATCTTGCAATCAGTAGAGTTAGGCAATGGTTCTTAATCCATGGATAAGATAGAAATTTTTGGCATTAATTTTAATAACTTAAGTTTAGAAGAGGCCACAGAGGCGATTCGAGGCTTTGTTGTTTTGTCTTATTCAGAATTTATTGTTCGCGCCCAAAAAGATGATGAATTTAGGAAAATTCTAAATAGTGCCGATTTCTGCTTATGTGAAAGCAGGGGGCTTTATTTAACGGCACGGTTTTTGGGAAAAAAAATTAAAAAAAATATTTACGGCGTTGATTTGATTGAAAATTTAAATAAAAAGGCAAAAGCTAATAAGCAAAAATTATTTCTTTATGGCGGCAGAGAAGAGGTGGTTAAGAAAACGGCAGAAAAATTAGGGGATACGATTATCGGTTTTGAGCACGGTTATCAAAGAGAGGAAGGGGTTATTGATAAAATTAATTTGCTTAAACCAGATATTTTATTGGTAGGGCTGGGCAGCCCGAAACAGGAGAGATTTATTTTTAAAAATTTAAAAAATATGCCGAGTATTAAATTGGCAATCGGGGTTGGCGGTGCTTTTGATTTTATTTCTGGACACACCATGCGTGCTCCGAAGTTAATTCAAAAAATTGGTATGGAGTGGATTTGGCGAATAATTATTAATCCCTCGAGAGTAAAAAGAGTTTTTACCGGCGTGGGGGGGTTGCTGATTTTAACCATAAAAGAGATTTTTAAAACTTGATTTATATTTCTTTTCGGTTTAAAATGATATTTAAAACAATGGATAAAGATAATTATTAACTTATATTAAAAACATGATTTGGTACATCATCATCGGTGTCGTCATAATTTTGGGAATAGTTTTTTATATTTCCTCAAAGAAAGGGGGCAATAAGAAAGATTCCAACGAAGGCGAGCAGTTTGGCGGAGAAAAACCAGAGAATTTGCCAAGCCAAGGAGATGATACCGCTGGAGATAGCGGCAACCAAGGCGAAAGTTCGGAAAAAAACTTATAACTTTTGTTCCCAAATTAAACCCGGCCATTAGACCGGGTTTAATTTATGCTTGATAATAGTAATTTGCTTTGTTAAAATAAGTTTATAAGCAGGATAAAGTTTTCAGTATTAAAATACTGAAATTTTATTTTATGAATTATCCCAAGGTTTTTATTATTATTCTGCATTACGGCGAAGTAAAAGACACAATGGAATGTTTGAGTTCATTGGGAGGGTTAGCATATCCAAATTTCGAAGTTGTAGTAGTAGATAATGACCCGGAAAATCGTCTGGAAGAATTAAATTTTAAATATCCCTGTATCAAATTGGTAAACGGAGAAAATCTTGGTTTTGCTGGCGGTAATAATGCGGGTATAAAATATGCACTAGACAGGAAAGCAGACTATATTCTACTTTTAAATAACGATACGGTAATTGAGCCAGATTTTTTAAAAATTCTAGTTGGGGCAGGAGAGAAGAATGAGGAAATCGGGATTCTTGGGCCAATAATTTATAAGCTCGGTACCAAAGAGCCACATTTTGCTGGCGGTAAGATAAATTGGTTATATACAAAAGCCGAGCACAGGCCCGGAGCCGAAGATTATATTACTGGCGCGTGTCTACTGATTAAGCGCAAAGTTATTGAAAGAATCGGCTTAATGCCCGAAGATTACTTTCTTTATTTTGAAGACGCAGAATGGTGTTTAAAAGCCCGTAGGGCGGGTTTCTTTTGCAAAGTGGTACCGGAGGCCAAGATATGGCATAAAGTCTCTAAAAACACCAAAGAATGCTCTTTTTTCTACATTTATTATCATTATCGAAATTCCTTGATTTTTTGCAGGCGCAATGCTCCTATTCCCATGAGATCGACGGTACCTTTGTTAGGGTTTTTAATTTATTTGAAAGAACTTCTTAAAATGAGTTTAATACCATCAAAAAAAACGTGGTCAAAAGCCACAATTTTAGCAATAAAAGATTTTTGGCAAGGAAATTACGGAAAAGTAAACATTAATAAAAAAATATGACTATAAGTATCGATGGTCATGCACTAGAAGGAAAAAGAACCGGGGTGGGAAGATATCTTTATAACTTGATCCATCAATGGACCAAATTGAATTTAGATTTAAGATTTATACTTTATTTTAGAGAGAGAATTTTTGAAGATTTTCTCAGAAGCAAGAACCTAACCTGTAAACTTTTAAAAAGTAAGAGTACCGCCTTATTTACCCATTATCTATTATTTAAAGAAATAAAACGAGAACGACCGGAAATATTTTTTTCGCCTTCTTATGTTTTGCCCTTAAAGGTTCCAAAGCAAACAAAAACGGCAGTAACTGTTCATGATGTTTCTTTTGTCTCTCATCCAGAATGGTTTTCTTGGCAAAACAGGTTTTTATTAAGTTTTATTGCTAAAAAATCAGCCCAAAAAACAAAATTAATTTTTGTACCTTCCGAGTTTACCAAAAACGAAATTCTTAAATATTATCGCGTTAATCCCGATAAAATTTTAGTTATTCCTCTTGCCGCCGAAGAAAAATTTAAACCAGTAAATTTTGATTTAACAATATTTAAGAAATACGGTATTAATAAAAAATTTATTTTTTATAACGGTGCAATTTTTAACAGAAGACATATTCCCGAATGTATTAAAGCTTTTGTAATGGTGGCCAATAAATTTCCCGAGTATCAATTTTTAATCTCCGGCATAAATTATACCCGTCCCTTTATTGATATTAATTTATTGGTTAAACGATTTAATTCAGAACTGAAAAGGAAAGCCATTTTATATTTTGAATATGTTGCAGAAGAAGATTTGGTTTCACTTTATAATGCAGCAGATTTATTTATTTGGCTTTCTATTTATGAGGGATTCGGTTTGCCGCCAATTGAGGCAATGGCTTGCGGTACGCCGGTAATTACTTCTAGTTTCGGCTCTCTAAAGGAAGTAACCGACGATGCGGTATTTTTTGTAAAAGACCCTCAAAATGTGGAAGAAATTGGAACGGCGATTGAAAAAGTTTTAATTGATAAAAAAATTAGAGAAGAACTAAAAGAAAAAGGATTAAAACAGGCGGCAAAATTTTCTTGGGAAAAAACGGCCAAAGAAACCCTTGATGCATTATTAAATTTATGAATTTTAAAAATAAAGAAAATTTATCTTTTTTGACAATTATTTTAGTTGAAATTACAGCTATAATTCTTGCGGTTTTATGGATTTTGCCGAGGGAAATAGTTTTAATCTCTACGGGGATTTTAATTTTTTATTTTTTATTTGCGGATGTAAAGAAAAGTTTAATAGTATTTATTGTTTCTATTCCATTATTTATTGCCCTTCCCATTACTGAGGGTTTTGACAGCATGGCCAATTGGCGGATTTTATTAGCCCTTTTATTTTTGGTCTGGTTTTTTAAAAGACGTTGGCCGCAAGTAAAAAAAGAATTGTTTACTACGCCCTGCTGCCAATTAAAGTTTAAAATAACTTCAAGACTGACAAAATTTATTTTGCTCTTTTTAATTATCGGCGGATTTTCCGTTTTTATTGCGGAGAACCCCCTGATCGGAATTAAGAAATTACTTTTTTTAATCAATATTTTTCTTCTTTTTCCAATAATTAAGGACATTTCAAAAGAGGAGGCGGAGAAGAAAAAAATTATAGAGGCGGCAAAAATTTCCCTACTTATTGTTTTAATTGTCGGTTATCTGCAACTTGGATTGATTTTTTTTGTACCCCTTGATGTTTTTTGGCAGGGGTGGGCGGAAAGAGCCATTCCGGTTTTTTACGGCTCCAATTTATCCGAAACATTAAAGGTAAGCAATACCTGGTTTTCTTATTATCAGGATAAGCTTCCAACCCTAAGGATGTTTTCGGTTTTTCCGGATTCTCATTCCTTTGCAATGTTTTTAATAATCGGCTTAAATTTTTTAGTTTATTTATTGACAGAAAATGGAAAAAGAAAAAATTCACCCACCTGGATCTTAATTGTTTTTGCTGTTTTGGCGTTAGTATTTTCTGGTTCTCGTGGGGTATGGGTTAGTGCGGCCCTGCCTTTTTTGGTGGTCATTTTTCTTTATTTTTTTAAAAAACAGAAATCTTTAAAGCCGCTGTTGTTAATATTTTTGATTTTCGTTCTTTCATTTCCAGCATCTTCCCTGATATCTTCTCTGCCAAGAGGAGAAAAAGATGCTTCATTGTCGTTTAAAAGAGCCAAAAGTGTTACTGATATGGATGAGTTGTCTGTGAGAAGTAGAATGGGTATTTGGAAAACTTCTTTAGAGTCCATTTTTAAAAACCCCATTTTGGGAGTCGGTATCGGTAATTACCCGGTAGTGCTAAATGAAGACTTTTCTGCAGCAAAAAGAGGAGCCTCTGCTCATAACCTTTATTTAGATATTGCTTCGGAAACCGGAATTCTGGGTTTGGCTATTTTTTTGATGATCATCTTTGAGATAATTAAAAAAACGCTTCAGTTGGTTCATCAAAAGAACTATTACGGTGTTTGGTTTTTATTTTTCTTCGGTTGGATTTTAATTTACAACTTGTTTGATGTTGTTTTGTTTAACGATAAAGTATTTTTATTTTTTATAATTCCAGTGGCTATTTTATATACCTATGATTAAAGAGCTTGTTTCCGTTAATATTTTAACTTATAATGGCGAAAATTTAATCGGTCCTTGCCTAAAGGCTGTGGGAGAACAAACATATCCCGCAATTGAGGTTTTGGTAATTGATAATGCTTCAATAGATAAATCAGTAGAAAGGTCGCAAGAGATTAAGATAAAATTTCCCTTAAGGATTATTAAAAATTCTCACAATGTCGGTTTTGCCGCTGGTCATAATCAGGGGATAGGGGAGAGTAGGGGAGAATATGTTCTTTGTTTAAATCAAGATGTTTTACTAAAAAAGGACTTTGTAGAAAATTTAGTTAGAGCAATGAAAAATGATGAAAGAATTGGAGCAATTCAGGGCAAGCTTTATAAAATCAATGATTTTAATCATGTAAAAGAAGAGATCATTGATTCTGCTGGGTTGTTAATCTATAAAAACGGGAGAGTAATTAATCGTGGTCAAGGAGAAAGGGAGGTAAATCAATATAATCAGAAAGAAGAAATTTTTGGAGCCGATGGTGCTGCCCCGCTTTATCGCAGGATTGCATTAGAAGATGCAAAAATCGAAGACGAGTATTTTGATAAAGATTTCTTTTGCTACAAAGAAGATATTGATTTGTCGTGGAGAATGCGCATCCTGGGATGGAAAATTTTTTATGAACCAAATGCAGTGGGTTATCATCTTAGGGGAGCGGGAGAATTAGCAACAAATAATCCCCTGAAAATAATTGGGCAAAGAGAAAAAATATCCTCTTTCGCCAAATTTCATTCCTTTAAAAATCAGAGATTAATGCAGATAAAAAACGAGTTTTTATCCTTGTTTTTTCTTCATTTTTTTTATATTCTTATAAAAGAGTTAGGTGCATGGCTTTATGCGCTGATTTTTGAAAGTTACACCAGGAAGGCAATTCTAGAATTAATAAAGCAAATTCCCAGAGCTGTAAATAAAAGAAGAGAAATTATGGCAAGATGCAGAATAAAAAGCACCGAATTAATAAGATGGTTTAAATAAAGAATGATAGATTCAATTCAGCCACCAAAAAAATATATTCCGAATAAAACCAATAAAAAAAGAGTTAAATTAACTCTGGTGATTTTACTTATTCTGATTTTGGCAATCCCCGTTTTTTATATTTTTAAAACCGGGGTAGCGGTAAGTAAAATTTTAACAATTAAGGGCATCGCCTGGGAGAAAATTTTTGGTAGTAATTTGCCTTCTTCGGAATATACTCCGGCAAAGGACGAGGACAGAATAAATTTTTTACTTCTCGGAATTAGAGGAGAAGGAGATCCGAACGGAGGGCTTTTGTCTGATGGAATTATGTTGATCAGCTTTAAAAAAAGTACCAACCAAGTTGCTTTAATTTCTATTCCCAGAGATCTTTATCTCCAGATGCCCGGAGAGGCAAAATACGATAAAATTAACGCGGCTTATGCCTTGGGGGAAGAGAAATATAAGAATGGTTTAGACTACGTGAAAAAAACGGTTGCTTATGTTACCGGACAATATATTGATCATGCGGTAGTGATTAATTTTGATGCTTTCGAAGATATTGTTGATTTGATGGGTGGGGTGACTATTCATCTTGATAAGCCATTTATAGAAGATAAACAATGGTGGTGCAATGAAAAAGGAGAAAACTGTCGGCCATTTATTGTTGAAGCCGGAGAACAAGCCCTTAACGGAGAAGGGGCGCTGCTTTATGTACGTTCACGTTTTTCTAGTAATGACTTTGATAGGGCGCGAAGACAGCAACAAGTTTTAATTGCCTTAAAAGATAAAATTTTATCATTGGGAATCCTTAGCGACCCACTGAAAATCGGAGGAATTCTTGATATTTTATCAAAGAACCTTAAGACCGATGTTGGTCCTTGGGAAATTCCTCAATTGGTTGATTTGGCAAAGACGGTAAAGATAGATAAGATTATTCAAAGGGTCTATGAAAATACTCCGGAAGGCCTTCTTTACGACGCCAGAATAAATGGCAGTTACGTGCTTTTACCCACCGAAGGAAACTTTAGCGCAATAAGAAAAGACTGTGCTGAAATATTTAACTTATGAAAGATTTATCCATCATTATAACCCACTACAAGACCCCCGAATTATTGACTCTATGTATTGATTCAATAAAAAAAAATTTAAAAGGTTTGGATTATGAAATTATTGTGGTTGATAGTGAAAGAGAAAAGAAGAATCAAGATTTTATTACCGAGAAATATTCAGATGTTCAATATTTGGGCTTTGATAAAAATGTTGGTTATGCTAAAATTGTTAATGCCGGAATTAGAAAAGCTCAGGGCGAGTACCTTTTAATCTTAAATGCAGACATAATTCTTTTAGAATGGGCGGTGGAAAAAATGTTAGAATACTTAAAAAATCACGAAAAGGTTGGCATAGTTACCCCTCAACTATTAGATTTTACGAACAAAATGCAGGCTTCTTGTTTCAGGGATCCGGATTGGAAAATTATTTTGGCAAGAAGGACGTTTTTGGGAAAATTGAAGTGGGGGAAAAGTCAGTTAAAAAGATTTATTTTATTGCCAACAGAAGACAATGCGCCGCAGAAAGTTGATTGGTCACAGGGATCGGCGATGCTGGTTAGAAGAGAGGCGGTGAATAAAATAGGTTTATTAGACGAGAGATTCTTTATGTATTTTGAAGATGCCGATTGGTGTAGAAGGTTTAGAGCCGCTGGTTATGATATTGTTTATTTGCCGGAAGCGAAAATGTATCATTATTACCATCGGGCCAGTAAAAAATGGGGATTTCTTTTAGATTTAATTTTTAATAAATACACCAGAATTCATATTATTAGCAGTATTAAATATTTCTTAAAGTGGAGAAATTATGATAAAAAATAAAGAGTTTATAAGAAAAATTATTACTGTAATTGTTGCTGTTTTGTTGGTTTGCGGCGGTTTTATTGCTGGTAAGAATTCGGTACCAAAAACGGGGATTCATGATCGTATTTTCTTTAATAAAGAACTAGGCAAACCCCAGGCATTAGATTTTAGTCTTTTTTGGGACGCATTGGGCAAAATAGAAGAAAATTATGTTGACAGCGATAAAATTGACTATCAAAAGATTCTTTACGGAGCAATTGGGGGAATGGTGGATTCTTTGGGCGATGATTATACGGTTTTTATGCCCCCAGAAAAAGCGGAGTCTTTTATGAAGAGCGTAAGCGGAAAGGACAGTTTTGAAGGAGTGGGTATAGAATTAGGAATTAAGGGAAAAGTTTTAACCGTTATTGCTCCAATAGAAGGCACGCCCGCTTATCGTGCAGGTATTAAAGCCGGAGACAAGATTTTGGAAATCGATGGTAAAAGTACAGCGGGTATGACCACCGAAGAAGCGGTAAATTTAATTCGGGGCGAGAAGGGAACAAAGGTAACCTTAAAGATTATAAGGAGCTCATTTAGCGAACCAAAAGACTATCCTTTAATAAGAGATACAATAGAAGTTCCAGTTGTTAGGTGGGAGCTACTTGAAGGCGATATTGCTTACGTTAAAATTTATCAATTTTCTGCTAATTTGCCATCTAAATTTAGAGAGGTTGTTACCCAATTATTGAAAGAAAATGCTAAAAAAATTATTATTGACCTGAGAAATAATCCCGGGGGGTATTTAGAAAGTGCGGTAGAGGTGGCAAGTTGGTTTTTGCCAGAAAACTCTTTAGTGGTAATGGAGGAGTTTAAGAATGGCGAGAAAAGAGAATATCGTAGCGAAGGATATAAATCTTTACAAAATTTTGGAGCGGTAATTTTAGTAAACGGCGGATCTGCTTCTGCATCCGAAATTTTAGCAGGAGCATTAAGGGATATAAGGGGGATAAAATTAGTAGGGGAGAAAACGTTTGGCAAAGGATCGGTTCAGACCATAGAAAGCCTAAGAGATAATTCTTCTTTAAAAATTACGGTTGCTAAATGGCTGACACCGTCCGGGATTTCTATTGCTGCCGAAGGATTGAAACCAGATATAGAGGTAAAATCCCTAGAAGGAGAAGAGGAGAATGAAGTAGACGTTCAACTCGAATCAGCAATTAAATTGTTAAAATAAAACAATTTAAAAAATATGAAAGTAATTTTATTAAAAGATATAGAGGGATTGGGTCTAAAAGGCGAGGTTAAGACCGTAGCCGATGGATATGCACGCAATTTTTTAATTCCCCAAAAAATGGCTAAATTAGCGACCAAACAGGCACTTGAGGACTTGGAAAAAGAAAAAGAACTAATGGCCCAAAAAGCAGAAGAGGAACTTAGAAAAACAGAAGAGACTGTTTCTCAGATTGATGGCCTGGAATTTGAAATTGCCGAAAGAACAGATGAAAACGGAAAACTTTACGGTGCAGTCAACGAAGCAAAGATTATAAAAATTTTGAAAGACAGGGGAGTGGATGTGAAAAAAAGTCAAATTAAAATTCCCCAACCGATTAAGATGGTTGGAGAATATCCGATAACCATTGTTTTTGATCACGGATTAGAAGCAGAAATAAAAATTATAGTAACAGAAGAAAATCCTAAATCACCTCTACAACTGTAACGTTTCTTCTTTTTCCATTGAATTTTATCTTAGTTTTACTGGAAAATTTAACCGTACCCTCTTTTACAGAATATAAGGTGTCATCTTTGCCCCTGCGGACATTTTTACCTGGGATATACTTTGTTCCTCTTTGACGAATAATAATATTCCCGGGTTTTGTTTTCTGCCCGTCGTAGAGCTTAATTCCAAGATATTTTGCCAACGAATCTCTTCCTAATTTAGTTGATCCACCGGATTTGGTATGTGCCATAAATTTTACGAAACAATAATTTTAAATTTAGGGTTAGTAATTAATATATAGATATGCTATCACGGTTTAAAGATTTTTTCAAGGAAAAGTGGCAAGACATTTTTATTATTGCTACTATAGTTTTGATTGCTTTAATTAGTTTTGGTATCGGTAGATTAACTGCACCAAAAAGAGAACCGATTGAAATAAAAGGAATGGAAAAGGCAAATATTCAAGATTTAATGATGCCAGACAAAATTTCGTCTGCCGAATCCGATGATAAAAAAGAGGAACTGAACTATCAGGGTAAAGTTGTGGGCTCGATTAAAAGCGATAAATATCATCTTCCAGATTGTCCTGGAGCAAAACAAATTAGCGAAGAAAATAAAATTTGGTTTGAATCAATTGAGGCAGCTGAAAAGGCGGGTTATAAACCCGCCGGCAATTGTCCTGGATTGAAAGCAAGATAAATTAATGCTACGATTAATTAATGAAAGGAGGGTATCGTGATAGAACTTTTTAAAAAAATTATTAAATTTTATTTAAGGGGGATAGATATTTTGTTAGAATTTTTTTCTCCGATTTATTTTATTGGAGAAGACGGAAAAAAAAGAAGAAAAAAGATTGACGGTTTTTAAAGGAGGAATGAAATTCATTCCTCTTTTTTTATTTTCTTTAAACTTCCTTTGATTACCTTGTATTCTTTATCAATTTTTTTTGCTTTTTCAATTTCTTTTTTTATCTCTGGGGGTAGGGTCTTGGCAATTGTTTTAACCTTATTCTCGTCAACGCTCAATACATCATACCACAATCCCAACGGTTCAAGAACCGGCTTTAATTTTTCTTCGTCGTATTTATAGCGTACTTGATTAAGGCGGGTAATATAACCGTTATCGCCGAAAACTCTTTCGATTTTTTCTCTGTTTAAATAATCTTCAATAATTTGTTTTAATTCATTAATCCTTTTTCTGTTTTGGCTATTTATTTGGTTAAGAGCAAAGAATTCATTAATGGTATTTTTTATTTGTTCATCATCAATGGTTGTTTGTTCCTTATAAAGATGTTTCCACATCGGGCAAATTTTTCTGTATCCACACCAGTCGCATAAAGCAGACGGAATCGGTTCAAATTTGCTTTTTTGGATTTGTTTTAGGAGGTCCCAGGACTGTCTTTTTACGTTTTCTAGCTGTTTTGAAGTTCTGGTGGTGGTAATAATTTCGTTGTGTTTTAGGAAATAAAGGGTAAGTTTAATTCTTTCTGTGCCGTACTTTAGAAACTCCGGCCAGCGATTAATTACGCCGATACAGTAGAGAGAAAGTTGTAGGGCATTATTTACTTCTTCTTGAGAAGGAAATTTTTTCGTAGTTTTATAATCAATAACTTCAATGGTTCCGTCCGCATTTTTATCAATTCTGTCAATTATGCCGGTTAAAAGACATTTTTCTTCCGGGTTTTCGGGATTTTCCAGGATAACTTCAAATCTGGTTTCGGTATCAAGGACAGTAAATTTATCTTTGATTTTTAGATAATTTTGGTAATAGTTTTTAAGGATTTTTATTGCTTCGGAAAAATAAACCATGTCTTCTTCCGGGGTTTGAAAAACCGAAGAATCCCAAATCTCTTTGAGAAAATTTAGTAGTTCATCGAGAGTGGGGGAGAGGGGAGATGATTTATGGAAAAATTGTAATGCTTCGTGCAATTTATTGCCGAATACTGCCTCTTTAGACTTTGGAGCTTTAATTTTATCAATAACCGCAAACTTATATTTCAACGGACACTGTCGGAAAGTATCTAATGCAGAATATGAAGTTTTAATAATTTCTGCCATATCTTAATCATAAACAAAAAAATAAAATAAAAAAAGAAAATTTTTATAATTTAGTTTATTCTTTTAGTTTTCTGCCGCTATGAAATTGACGATGAATATCCCTTAATCTTTTATTTGTAACATGGGTATAAATTTGGGTTGTAGCCACATTTTGATGGCCCAAAAGTTCTTGTACGGTCCTTAAGTCAGCGCCTTGACTTAAAAGATCGGTAGCATAAGAGTGTCTGAGTGTATGGGGTGTTGCGGCTGTTGGTAAACCGGAAATTTTTGCGTATTTTTCTACTATTCTTTCAACGGAACGGTTAGTGAGTCGTCTGGAGGAAGTATTTTCATCATCTTCTTTATGGGGCTTGTAATTTATAAATAATGCTTTATCATTATCTTTTCTCGTTTTAAGATATTCTCTTAACCATTTTACTGCCCTTTCGGAAAAATATACGGTTCGGGGACGATTTCCCTTGCCGATTATGCTCAGTTCTAATTCTTTGGTGTCGGGTTTTATTTTGATTTGGTCTTTATTAAGGGCGGTCAATTCGGCAACTCTCATTCCAGTAGAAAATAGAACCTCTAAAATAGCTCGATCGCGAATTCCAATATTGTGCGACGTGTTGGGCGCAAGCAATAATTTTTCAATTTGATCTAGGGTAAGAAACTTTATACTTCTAGTTGATTTTTCTTTTGCCAATTTAACTTTTTCTGTTGGCAGGGAAAGGATGTCTCTTTCGGTAAAAAAAGTTAGTAAACTTCTTAGGGCTATTAAATAATGATTTTGGGTTATTTTTTTAAGGGTTTTACTGCTGTCTTTTTTAGATATTGGGGAGCGGGACAAAAATATTCGATATTGCCAAACGTGTTCGGCAGTCAATTCGTGGGGCTTTAGGGCTTCATTTTGGGTCATTTTTAGCCAGTTGATGAATTTATTAAGATAGCGAGCATAATTTTCTTGGGTTTTGGAAGCAGCCCCCCTTTCAATTTCTAAATACTCTAAAAAGTCCTTAACATAATTAATTATTGGTTTATTAGATTTTTCCATATATTTTATAGGTTTAATTTTAAGGTTTGTCCTTAATTTTTTATTGTGCGGGGGAGGGATTAGCGGTTTTTTAAAGCTAAACCCACGCTTATAATTTCGCTTTAGGGACAAATTGCGACGTTCCCGATATCCATTATATTTGACTTAAAATAGCCAAGTCAATACCCTTCTCTCTTCACAGATATATATATTTTATAAATATTTCATAGGATCAAGGTGAGCTCCGATAGGAAGCATTCCGTACCACATACTTTCTACTCTAAAGGTTTGGGAAACATAAACTCCAAAATGTAAATGCGGACCAGTTGAATAGCCCGTACTTCCTTCGTAACCGATAATATCTCCGGTTTTTACCTTGTCGCCAACCTTAAACGCGCCGTAACCCGAAAGATGAGCATAAAGAGTGGTTAAGCCGTTTTCGTGCTGGACAGCAATCCATTTACCGTAAGCATAGCGGCCGCAATCCCCCTTTGCAATAATTGTTCCGTTAAGCGCTGCTTTAATGGGCTCTCCGTAACTTGAAGCAATATCGATTCCGTTATGAAAACCCTCTTTGTATAATTTCTTGCTGTAGGGCGTATATCCGTATCCTTGAGTTAAAACACCCCCCAGCGGCCAGTCCAGCACCCCTGAACGAGCCGGAGGAAGACTATTAGGATCATAGGCTAACCTTAATTTATCTTCTAATTCGTAGATTTGTTGCTGAATCTCTTGTTGTTTTTTTAGGGTTTCATCTAAAAGCGATTGATATTGTTTCTCTTGCCCTTTGGTTTGAATTAATAAATAATTTTTTTCTTCTTTTTCGCGGTTAACAATTTGTTTTTGGCCGCTTAATTGGTTTTGTAAAGAGATTAAGTCGTTTCTTTCTTTTTCGGTCTGAGACTTTTTATCTTCAAGTCCCCTTTTAAGTTCCTGAAATTCAATTAAGTTATTATAAATTTCGTTTTGAAGGTTTTGCAAATAATGAAGTTGATCAATTAAATCTGAAAGAGTTTTTTTGCCAAGAACGATTTCTAAGGGCGAGGTTTGGTCGTATTCGTAAAGAACTTGAATTATTGAGGCAATGCTCATTTTCTTTTTTTCAATTTCATTTTGTTTCTCGGCAATATCCAAATTAAGTTGTTCTATTTTTAGGGACGTACTTTCAATTTTGGTTGAAGTAATAGCAATATCGTTTTGCAATTTCTTAATTCTGCCTTCAATTAAAGCAATTTGGTTTTTAAGGGTGTTTTTTTGGCTTTGAGCTGTTTCCAATTCTTTTTTATAAATGGCAGCTTTTTCTTCTAGGGCCTTGATTTCCTGCTCCTTATTGGAAATCTGGGCCTTTAATTCTTCAATTAAAGCAGCGCTTTGTCCAAAAGCCGGAATTGAAAAATATCCAACCGTGAAAACCACAATAAGCAATGTCAATATTGATATTTTTTTCATTTTTTTAGTAATTTTTTAGCTTTTTCTATTCTTTTTATTGCGGCTTCCTTCCCCAATATTTCTGCAACCTCAAAAGGACTAGGAGATTTTTCCCTGCCCGTTAAAGCAACTCTTAATGGCCACAATAGCTTTCCCTTATCTCCGTTTCCAAATTTTTCCGCTTCTTTAACAAGGATGTTTTTAATATTTTCTGTCCTAAAATCAACATCCTTAATGTCGCACAATATTGAAAGATTTAAATTTAAAGATTGAACTACTTCGTTCTTCTCCATCTGTTTCCAGAAAAGTAATTTTGCTTTATATCGCGGATCTTTAAAGAAAAATTCGGTTATTTCCCCTATTTCTGATAATTTATGAATTCTATCCCTTTCCAATGCTATAATCTGCTTAATTTTGTCTATTGAAATTTCTTTTTTTGAACAACTAATATATTTTTTCTCTAAAAAATATGCACCATAAGCCGGTGGATCTTGCTTGGTCTTAAAAACTGGTTTTAATAGTTTGGCCCTAATTAGATAAGGAATGCATAATTCGGTTAATTTGTCCGAGTTTAATTGACGAATATAGTGCCCGTTAAACCAATTTAGTTTTTCAATATTAAAAACCGCTCCTCCTTTTTGTACTTTTTCTAAACTAAATTCGTTGGTTAATTCATCTAAAGAAAATATTTCTCTATTATCGCCGGGATTCCATCCCAGAAAGGCCATAAAATTAATCATTGCTTCGGCTAAATATCCTGTTTCTCTATATTCAGTTAAAGAAGTAGCGCCGTGTCTTTTGCTTAATTTTGAACGATCTGGTCCTAAAATTAGCGGTAAATGAGCAAATTGTGGTGGTTGCCAGCCAAGCGCCTCATAGATTAAGATTTGCTTTGGGGTGTTAGAAATATGATCCTCTCCCCTGATTACGTGGCTAATTTCTGTTAAGTGGTCATCAATCACTGCGGCAAAATTATATAGCGGAGTTTTTAAATTTTTAGCCAGAGAAAAATCTCCAAGAACAGAACTATCTATTTCTACCCTACCCCGAATCAAGTCATAAAAAACTACTTTTTTGTTGGGGTTTTTAAACCAAATTATTTCCTTTTTATATGCTTTTTTCGTTTTAAGTAAGTTTTTAAGATATTTTTCATATATTTCGGTTCTTTGACTTTGATAATACAGTTCATCCCATTTTAGTCCGAGCCAATTTAAACCATCAATAATGTCTTTTTCAAATTTTTTCTTTGAACGTTTTTTATCCGTATCTTCAATGCGCAAAATAAAACTACCCTTATTTCTTTTGGCAAAAAGGTAGTTAAATAAGGCAGTCCGAGCTGTTCCGATGTGAAATAAACCAGTTGGCGAGGGCGCTATCCTCACCCGAATTTTTTTATTTTTATCCATTATCTATATTATAGCGCAGAAAAACTTGATTTCAAATATTAAAGAGGGATCGCTTTAGCGATCCCCTTTTTTGATAAAAAACATTACTGCGTAAAGTATTGCGGCGCCAAGAATAATCTCGGCTCCTTTGTTTTCTGCCATCAGCCCGTACGAACCGAGAAAGAAAAATATTAACAGCGCCATAAACTTTCTTCCGTTTACTTTCAATTTCTCCTCCTTTCCTTTATAGGATTAACATAATTATATTATTTTGTCAAGGCAAGTATTTCTTCGCGGATTTTTTCATTAATATCCGGCACATAAAACGCTTTTGCTTTTTTTGCCATTTCTTTCATTTTTTCTGGATTATTTAAGAGCCCGGAAACTGTTTCAAAAAGAATATTCGGAGTTAAATTTTCCTGTTCTAAAACTATTGCTCTCCCCTCGCCCGTTTGTTTGTCTATGTTTGCAAAATCATATGCATTTTTCCTTTGATGATCTGCTGCACAGTTGGACAATGGAATTATAATACTTGGCTTTCCTACTGCCGCTATCTCAAAAATACTTCCTGCTCCTGCTCGATTAATAATTAAATCGGCAACCGCGTAAGCATGCTTTAGCTCTTCTGCATTTAAAAATTTATAAAGATGGTATTTATTCCTTATGTTTTTATTTTCTAATATTTCGGTTGAATCCCTTAATGTGTTTTCATAATCATATTCTCCGCTAACGTGAATAATTTCGCAGATTTCAAGCAGCTTTAAAAGTGTGTTTAAAATCAATTCATTAATTTTTTGAGCCCCCTGAGAGCCGCCCAAAACAAGCACTGTTGGATTTTGCGAGGATAAATTAAAAATTCTTTTACCCTCATTAGCGTTTCCGTTTAATAATTCTTTTCTTACCGGATTTCCGATTAAAACCGTTTTTTTCCCATTTTTTCCAAAAGCCGTTTTGCTGGCGGGAAAGGAGATGATTATTTTTTTCGCAAATTTTGCCGATAACCTATTTGCTAAGCCCGGAACGCTGTCTGATTCGTGAAGAATTATTGGAATGCGATAAACCCAACCAACCAATACTACGGGAATACTACCGTAACCCCCCTTACTAAAAATTATGTCGGGGACCCAGAGAAAAAGATAAAACAAAGATTGAAGGAATCCGATAATAATTTTTATAAATTCAACCGGAGCGAAAATGTCAAAATAACGTTTTAATTTTCCGGCGAAAATAAACTTACTTTTAATACCTTCTTTTTCAAGATTTCCTTTTGCAAATTTATCCGGGCCAAGATAATAAAAATTTATTTCCTTTTCATTTTCGGGAAGTTCTAGAAGGGTATTAAAAGATTGTCTGATGGCGATGATGGGGAAAATGTGCCCCCCGCTACCTCCGCCAGTAAATAATATGTGCATAAAAGATTGAATTTTTTAAAATTTTAAATCTTATATTTCGAAATATTGGTTAGAATGCCCAGTGCAGCCATGATTACCACCAGTGAAGATCCCCCATAACTGAAAAGGGGTAACGTTATGCCGGTTAGCGGCAAGAGCTTGGTTATTGCCCCTATATTAATTATAACCTGAAAAGTAATCCAAGAGACAATTCCGATTGCAGTAAGTTTGGCAAAACCATCAGGAGCATTTTTTGCTATTTTTAATCCTCTTATTGCCAGAAAAACGAAAAGGGCGATGATTAAACAGGAACCAACAAATCCAATTTCTTCGGCAGTAATGGCGAAAATTGAGTCATTAATTGGTTCGGGTAAAAAATTTCTTTTTTGCATGCTGTTTCCCGGACCCAATCCGAACAAGCCGCCTGAACCAATGGCCAGAATTGCTTGATTAATTTGGTAACTAATTCCCAAAGGATCTATTTCGGGATTAAAAAAAGTAATAATGCGATTAAGGCGATGAGGATAAAATCTGACTAAACCGTAAAAAGCAAAAGCATAAATTAAGATCGTGGTGATGATATATTTAAGGTCGGCACCGCTTAGCCAATAAATGCTCATTCCGACAATAAAGAAAATTGTCAAAGTACCCACATCTGACTGAAGTGTCAGTAACCCGCTTATAATTGCCATAATTACAAAAAATAAAAGAAAATTTGTTGTTTTTTGGCTACCGGTTTTTCTCTTTTCAAACAGTGCCGAAAAATAAAAAATTAAAGCAAGTTTTAAGAACTCCGAAGGTTGAATGGAAAAAAGTTTTAAATCTAACCACCTTTGTGCTCCTTTGTATTTTAGCCCCATTCCGGGAACAAAAACTAACAACATCAGAATTAAACTAAAAACAAAAAGCGGTAATGAAATTTTTTTCCAGAATTTGTAATTTATTCTTTGACAAACAAAAAATAATACTATCCCCGGAATTACTCCGTAAATTAGTTGATGGAAAAAATAATAATAGGGGTTTCCGGTTTTTTCAATTGAGATTACCGCGGATGCGCTAAAAAGAATCGCCGTTCCTAAAATTAGAAGAGTAAAAACAACAATCTTTAGTCCGGTATCTGGACGATTATGTTTCATTTTAGAATAATTTAAAGTCAATAAAGAAAAGAATTAAACCTATTGCGGCCATTACTCCGGAAATTATCCAGAACCTCATCGTTACTTTAGTTTCTGGCCATCCTTTTGCTTCAAAATGATGATGAATCGGGGCAGAAAGAAAAACTTTTTTATGACGAATTTTTTTAGATAAAATTTGAATTATCGTGGTTAAAGATTCAATTACCAAAATAAAGCCGATAAACGGTAAAAAGAAAAGAGAATTTGTAAGCATGGCAATAACCCCCAAGGTAATTCCTAACGACATTGATCCCGTATCCCCCATAAAAAACCTTGCCGGATGGATATTAAACCAAAGGAAAGCCAATAATGCTCCAACAATTGCTCCGCAAAATACTGCCAATTCTATTCTTCCTTGGCTATAGCAAATAACCGTATAGGTGGAGAATGCCACAAGGAGCACTCCTCCAGCTAATCCGTCTAGGCCGTCAGTTTGGTTTGCAGAAAATGCGCTTGCTACTAGAATAAAGATAAAAATTGGTATGTACCACCAGCCAATGTTAAAATCTCCCAAAAACGGTATGTGAATTAAGTCCCAATCTAATTTAAAATAAAACCAGAACACACCAACCAGCGCAACAACAGTATATAAAAAAATTCTTTCTCTCATTCTTAGTCCCCTTCCTTCTCTTCCTAGGTGAAATATGCCCAAAAGATCATCGATTAGTCCAATAAAGGCAGCGAAAATCATAACTCCTAAAGGAAGTAGAGTTTGTTTTCGGGTTAGGAAGTTGAAGTCAGAAATTATTGTGTCCGGACCAAAAAATTTAGTAATTGCCAATATTCCCACCGCCAGAAGAGCAACACTTATCCAAATTAATATTCCTCCCATTGTGGGCGTTCCTTCTTTTGATTTATGAAGCGAAGTATAGATGGGCGTATTTCCTTCGTTACGTATTTTTTTTCCCAATTTATATTTATAAAGAAAATGGGTAAGGATTGGGGTAGCTAAAATTGCCACCGTAAAAGATAGTGCGGCAATGAATAAAATTTTAATTATTGAAAAAATTTCTATTTCCATAGCCAAGCATTTTGGGCCCAGTCAATTAATTTTTCGGTGTCGTCTTCTCGATTTTCCGAGCCCAAAACTACACCAATTAAATAATTATCATTGATTTTAAAAATGGTTAACATACACCCTCCTGCCTCTGTGGTATAACCGGTTTTTCCTCCCAATATTGCTAAGTTTCTTCCAAACAACTTATTGGTGGTTTTAAGGTTATGAACAATTTTTTTATCCCAAGAATAAAGCGTAATCTCTTTGGTGGTGATTATATCTAATAAAAGAGGAATTTCAATTATCTTCTTACCCAGCATGGCTAAATCTAAAACTGAGGATCGGTTATTATTATCAAGGCCGGTTGGATCAGAAAAAGAAGTGGTATTCAGTCCGAGCTCTTTTGCCTTTTTGTTCATTAAGTCAATAAACTTGTCGTGGGTTATTTCGGGGTTATCGCCGGCAAGCGCCGTAGCGGCGTCATTACTTGATTCTATAAGCATAATATAAAGTAAATCTTTTACCGAAAGTTCTTCATCAATAATTAAGCCGCCGTTATTTCCGTCGCTCATAACTGAATTTTTAGAAATTTTAATAAGCTGATCTTGGTTTAGATTTTCTAAAGCAATAATCGCTGTCATGATTTTAGTTAAGCTGGCAATGGGAAGTTTCTGATTGGAGTTTTTTTGATAGAGAATATTTTCTTTTGCGGTTTCTCGGTTTAAAAAAACAATTATTGCTGATTTTGCGGTAATCATCGGTTCTTCGATTAGCCAATTTCTAATCGGAAAATATTTTGACTCTAATGAATTTACATTAACGTTTTCGTTAATTTTTTCTAGCGTTTTATCTCCTTGTTGCTGATAGACATCGGCCTTAATCGGCAGGGTGGGTGGAGTATTTTTTTTCTCCGAATTTAAGTTTGGCTGATCAATTAAAAGCAATACCCAAGCGATCCCCATTAATAAAATAACAATAATAATTTGAAGGAAGTATTTACGCAACATTAATTTTATTATAGCAGATTACTTTTATTAAATAAAAATAATATACCCGCTTTAGGCGGATATATTATTTTTAAAATTTTACTTTTCAAATTTTATTCCCAATTCCTTAAGCTGTTGTTTGTCTATCGTGCTCGGCGAATTCATCATTAAATCTCTTCCGTCACCTGTTTTAGGAAATGCCATTACCTCACGAATACTGGGTTCGTTTCTTAAAATCATAATAAATCTATCAATTCCGGTAGCAATTCCGCCGTGGGGAGGTACCCCATATTCAAATGCCTCAAGAAGATGCCCGAACTTTTCTCTAATGTCTTCTTTTTTGTTTCCCATTACCTCGAATACTGCTTCTAAAATATTCGGATTGTGTTCTCTGATTGAACCGCCGCCCAATTCATAACCGTTACATACAAAATCGTATTGGTGAGCTAGAAATTTTTTCGGATCCTTCTTCATTGCCTGAATAAATTCTTTTTCTTCTAAGTTCTCTTGGTTTTGGACCTTGGTAAATGGATGATGTACCGCATCCCAACGTTTTTCCCCCTCTTTCCATTCAAATGCCGGAAAGTCAACGATAAAAGCAAAGGCTAATTCATTTTTGTTGTTTTTATCTTTTCGTAAGTCCGGTTTATCGCTTTGATATTTTTGAATTGCTTCTTTATAAGTTATTCTCGGAAAAGGAATTTCCTGAATTTGTTTTTCCGGAAATATGCTTTTTACAATTTTAATATAAAGATCTTCAATTATAGAAAGAATGGTTTCCTGTTCTACAAAACTCATTTCTAAATCAAGTTGAGTAAATTCCGGTTGTCTATCTCCCCTACTATCTTCGTCTCGGAAACATCTGGCAATTTGGAAATATTTTTCCAGACCCGCAACCATTAATAATTGCTTGTATTGTTGAGGGGATTGAGGTAAGGCATAAAATTTGCCTTTTGCCAATCTGGAAGGGACGACAAAATCCCTTGCTCCTTCCGGAGTTGATTTGGTAAGTATTGGAGTTTCTATTTCTATAAATCCTTTTTCGGATAAATAATTTCTAATATATTGGATTACTTTATGCCTGAAAATAAGATTATCTCTGACTCTCTTTCGACGAATATCCAAATAGCGGTATTTTAAACGAATTTCTTCTCCGATTTTATAACCTTCATCATCTATTTCGAATGGCGGAGTTTTTGCTTTGCTTAAAATCGTCAATTTTTCTGCAACCAATTCAACGGTGCCGGTTTTCAGGTTGGGATTAATCATCTTTTCGGGTCTTTTATTGATTGTACCCTCAACCGAAACCACCCATTCCGGTTTAATTTCTTGAGCAACTTTAAAGTTATCTTCTCCAAAAACTACCTGAAGTATGCCCGAACGGTCACGGAGATCAATAAATATAATTTTTCCGTGGTCTCTTCTGGAATTAACCCATCCGAAAACTTTAACTTTTTTACCAACGCAATTTATTGTTTCTTCAATGGAAATTTTTTCCATAGCTTTAAAAATTATCACTTAATTTCTAAAATTTTGTAATGAATTTTTCCGCTGGGAGTGTTAACGATTAACTCATCGCCCTTTTTCTTGCCCAAAAATGCTTTGCCGAGAGGAGATTCATTAGAAATTTTTCCTCTTAATGGATCGGCTTCCTCAGAACCAACAATAAAAAATGTTTTCTTTCCAAGCTTGTTTTGAACGGTAATTTCACATCCAATTTCTATTGAATCGCAGGCAGATTTTTTAGAAATAATCGAGGCGTTCTTAATTATTTCCTCTAATTCTTTAATCCTTCCCTCATTAAAGGCCTGTGATTCTTTTGCCTCGGCATATTCCGCATTTTCAGAAAGATCGCCCATATCCTGAGCGATTCTTATTCTTTCATTAATGGCGCTTCTTTTCCTTTTTAATTCTTCTAGTTCTTTAATTAATTCTTTTAATTTTTGAGCAGTCAAATACCTTTTCATTTTTAAATTTAATTATTATTTATTTTATTATTGACCGCCCCATCAATTAAAATTGACGAGGCTCAAATACTTAATAAAGTGTAATCATATTATAAATTATTAGATTTTGCAATACCCCCAAAATACCAATTCAGGATTTCTCTGGCTACCGGTACGGCAGTAGAGCTTCCCTCTCCTCCGTTCTCTATTAAAATAGTAATCACTATCTCTGAATTCTCATAGGGCGCAAAGACCGTAAACCAACTGTGGGGATTTTTATTTTTTCCAGCTTCAGCGGTGCCGGTTTTTCCTGCGGCAGCAACCGGTAAATCTGCGAGAAGTCGTGAAGATCCGGAAATAACCGCTTCTCTCATCCCCGTTTTTACTATTTTTATAAATTCGGGATTAATAAAATTCTCCCTTATTATTTCTGGTTCTTGACTTTGAATAATTTGCGGTTTTAAAAGTTTCCCCCCATTTGCAATCATTGCAGTGGCCATGGCAATTTGTAGGGGAGAGGCCAAAATATCTCCTTGGCCGATGGAAATATTATAAGTATGTCCGATGGACCAATCTATATTTCTTGTTTCTTTCATCCACTTTGGATCGGGCAACAATCCAGGTTTTTCTCCAATCAAATCTATTCCGGAGACTTTGCCGAAGCCGAAATTTTCCAGATATTTTTTAATACGTTCTGGGCCCAGACCGGAAATATCGCCGTATCCCCCGCCCACCGTATAAAAATAAACATCACAGGATTCTGCAATCGCCTTAACCATATCGGTGGGACCGTGAGCCTTCCAGTCTCCGTATGTCCAAATTACATTTTTATTAAATTTATCTAAAAGATTTAACGCTCCTTGGCAGTTAATTTTTCTATTGGGATCAATTATTTTTTCTTCCAGGGCCGCTAAGGCAATAAGTGGTTTTATTGTTGAACCCGGTGAGTATAATCCGGAAATTGCTCGGTTAAAAAGCGGTTGATTTGGATTGTTGAAGACTTTATAAGATTCTTCTGGGGAAATACCTCCGATAAAAAGATTGTTGTCAAAACTCGGTAAGCTAACCAGTGCAAGAATTTTTCCGTTTTGCGGATTAACTGCTACTGCCGCTGCTTTAGAAACAGACAAAGCGTTTATTTTTGCTAATAAAGTATTATAAATTTTTTCTTGAAGCTCTGAGTCTATTGAGAGAACTAAATCTTCTCCATTTTTGGGTTCGATTTCTGCCAGAACTTTTTGTATCTTACCGATACTGTCGACTTCAATTAATTGTTTTCCTTTTACCCCCCTCAATTTTTCATCGTAAACCTTTTCTATGCCGGTTTTCCCAATAAAATCGTCGATAAAAAAATTTCCATCCCTTAACTCTTCTTCGCTTATCTTTCCTATATATCCTAAAACATGCGAAAAAACTGCTCCGTTTTTATATTGACGAAAGGTATTTTTTACAATATTTATTTCGGGAAGATCTTTGATTTCGCTCTGTAAAATAATTGCTTTTTCCGGATCAATATTTTCTTTCAAAATTATCGGATAAGCAATCATTTTATGTTTTTCTGCTTTATTTTTTAATTCTTCTTCGGAAATTTGAAATTCTGAAGACAGTCTTTTTATAGTTTCTTCATAGTTTTGCCTTTTTGTCAGCTCTGAGGGAGTAAAAACTACATCAATTTTAGGAGAATTTATTGCCAAAGGAATACCGTTTTTATCATAAATTATTCCTCTTAAGGCTGGGATAGGATAAGAGCGAATCCGATTTTTATCAGCCAGTTCCTGCCAATGCTTACCCTCAATAATTTGTAGTTGTAAGCTTCTTAAAAAAACAACTCCCAAAACAATCGTAATTAATATTAAAAATATTTTAAATACCCCTTCCTTTATGGGTTTTTCCAACTTTTCTTTTTCTCCTTCTGCCGACTTCTTGATTTTTTGGGAATCTAAAAAAATTTCTTCCGGTTCAATGTCGTCTAAATACTTTCTTTTTATTTTATATTTATGAAGATTCATAGGTTAAAAATTTTCTCATGAACCAAAAAATTGGAATCGCAAAAATTGTACTATATAAAATTCTTATAGGAAGGTAGAAAACCATTCTAAAAGAAGGATCGGAATTAATGCCTGAAATTATTGAAATTATTTCTTCAAAAAGAATACAAAATATAAAAATTACAATAAAAGAAGGGATGTTGCCTCTTTTAAATAAATTTTGTGCCAAAAAATGGGCAAGATAGGAGGTTAATAATAGAAAAAGTACGCTGATTCCTATAAGGTGATGGGGCGAGTAAAAATCAATAAACAGTCCTCCAAAAATTGACCACGGTAGTGCTTTAGCAAACCCTCGGATTACGCTTAGCGAAACAATAGAAACAAAAATGAGATTTGGGCGTATTCCCATTATTACAAGATGGGGGGAAATTCCGATTTCCAAGAAGAGGATTACCAAAATAAAGACTATGATTAAGAAAATCTTAGTCATTTAGCTTTTATCACAAAAACCTTTTCTAATTTATTAAAATTAACTGCAGGTTCGACAATAATCTTTTGAAACAGTTGATTTTCTGAATTATTTATATTTTTTACATTACCGACGAATATTCCTGCGGGATAAATATTGTCCATTCCCGAGGTAATTATTTTGTCTTCCAACTCTACGTTTTCTTCTCTGGGAACAAAATCCATAACAAGCTCACCGTTTTCCTTTTCTTTATGCAACAATCCCTCAATTTTTTTGCCGTTAACCGCCACCGCCACCGTGCTTTGGGGATTGGTAATAACAATTACTTTAGAAAAGTTTTCTTCAACGTCAATGATTTTTCCCACTAACGCCATCTCTTCCGAAATTACTGAAAAATTATTTTCAATTCCTTGATTGCGACCCAGATTAATTAAAATTATGCCATCCTCTCCTCCAATTTCTTTTCCAACTATCGAAGCCAAATTATGGATAACAACATTTTTAGGGGGAAAATTTAGAGCATTACGCAACACCTCATTTTCCTTTTTTACGTCAACCAATTTTAAAAGTTGAGACTCCAGGGCAATATTTTTCTTTTTAAGTTCTAGATTTTCTTGGCCTAAATCCCTAATGGAACTTATTATTTCGAAGAAATTAGTCACCTTATTGCCTGTTTTTATAAAAATAATTTGTAGTGGCGAAAATGCTTTAAAAACAATATTTTTAATAGAGCCGGAAACGCTGGGTAATGCATTTAAAAAAACAAGCCCCGTAATTAGGATGCCTGCTATTAACAAATATTTTCTTTTAAACAATTTCATAAATTCATATTGGTATTAATTAATTAGTGCGGCACCTCTCCGTAATCCAAAGAAACAAGAACATCTTTTAGTCTATCTAGTTCTTCGAGTATAATTCCCGCTCCCCTGGCTACTGCCGTTAGGGGATCATCAATAACCCTTGTGGGCATTTTTGTTTCTTTGTTAATTAACTTATCCAATCCTCTTAACATGCTTCCTCCTCCCACCAACATAATTCCTTTATGCATAATATCGGCTACCAATTCCGGCGGCGCTTCTTCAATAGTCTCTTTTACTGCCTCAACAATAATTCGGTTGGAATCTTCTAACGCCTCTCTTACCTGATCGCTATTAACCATGATTTCTTTAGGCAGACCGGTTATTAGGTCTCTCCCCCTCATTGGAGCTTCCAAAACTTCTTTAAGAGGATAAGCTGAACCAATGGCAATTTTAATATCCTCGGCCGTTCGTTCTCCGAGTACCAATTTTAGTTCTTCGCGCGCATAATCAATAATGTCTTGATTCAATTTATCTCCGGCAATTTTTAATGTTTTTGAAGCAACTATTCCGCCCAAAGAAATGATGGCAATATCCGTTGTTCCTCCCCCAATATCTACTATCATATTACCAATCGGTTCTTGAACGGGTAAACGTGCACCTATTGCCGCAGCCATTGCTTCTTCAACCAAATATACTTCTCTTGCTCCGGCATTCATTGCCGCATCGTGAACCGCTTTCTTTTCTACCTCGGTAATACCGGAAGGAATTCCCACAATCACCCTCGGTCTTGGTAAAATACTGAACCCTCCTTTGTGTACTTTGTGGATAAAATAACGCAGCATTTGTTCCGTTACCTCAAAATCAGAAATAACGCCCTGAATAAGAGGTCGGGTAGCAGAAATATGACCCGGCGTTCTTCCTACCATCTTTTTAGCTTCTTCGCCGATGGCTAAAATTTGGCCGGTTTTTTGGTTCACGGCAACTACCGATGGTTCGTTAATTACAATTCCTCTTCCCCTGACATATACCAGGGTAGTTGCTGTTCCAAGATCTATTCCTACATCTTTTGAAATTTTACCCAAAATTTTATTAAACATTTTAGTAGGATTTGGCAAATAAAACCTCAGCAATTGCTTTTTTATTACATTTGATGCATGTGTCGTTTATTTTTTTACCTTCTTCGGGAATGCACCTTATTGTCGCTTTTGTTGTTTCTTGAATTTTTTTCTCGCAAAGCGCATCTCCGCACCAGGGCGCGCTAATAAAACCGCCTTTATTTATTGTTTTCTTAAACTCTTCGTAAGATTTTACCTTGTGAGTGTTTGCTAACGTAAATTGTTTTGATTTCTCCAGTAGTCCTTTTTGAATGTTGTCGAGGATTTTTAAAATATTGAAATTCTTTTTATTTACCGTTTCCTTTTTAAATTCGTTTCTGGTAAAAAGAGTTATTTTATTTTCTTTAACCTCCTTGGGTCCAATTTCTATTCTTAAAGGCGCGCCTTTTAGTTCCCATTCATTGAATTTCCATCCCGGGGTTTGTTTTTTATTTAGGTCAGTATAAAAGCGAACGCCTTCTTTCTTTAAGAGATTTTCAATTCCTTTTATATAATTAATAACCTTATTTTCAAAAGAAATGGGAATAATTACTACTTGGTAAGGTGCTATTTTTGGCGGGATGATTAATCCCCGATCATCTCCGTGAGCCATTACTAATCCGCCAATTAAACGTGTACTTACCCCCCAGCTAGTTTGCCAAACGTATTCTTTTTTACCCCTTTCATTAAGATATTGGATATGAAATGATTTGGCAAAATTTTGGCCCAACTGATGGGATGTTCCCATTTGTAGTGCCTTCCCGTCTTTCATTAGCGCCTCAATGGTAAGAGTGTATTTTGCTCCGGCGAATTTTTCGTTCTCGGTTTTTTTACCGGCGATGCAATGAATTCCCAGCCAATTTTCTGCAAAATCTTTATACATTTTTAAAACTCTTTGAGCCATTTCATCTGCTTCTTTTTCCGTTGAGTGGGCGGTATGTCCTTCTTGCCAGAGAAACTCTAGGGTTCTTAAAAATAATCTTGGTCTCATCTCCCATCTTACAATATTGGCCCATTGATTTATTTTTAAAGGAAGATCTCGATAGGATTGAATCCAATCAGAAAAAACATCGTACATAATGGTTTCTGAGGTTGGTCTTACTGCCAGTCTTTCCTGTAATTTCTTGCCCCCGCCATGAGTTACCCAAGCAACCTGAGGATTAAAACCCTTAACGTGTTCGGCTTCCTTTTTGAAAAATCTTTCCGGAATAAAAAGCGGGAAATAAACATTTTGAACGTCCAGTTTTTTAATTTCGGCGTCCATGTTTTTCTGAATGTTCTCCCAAATCGCATAACCGTAGGGCTTGATAATCATACATCCCCTTACGGGAGAGTAATCGGCTAAACCGGCTTTTAAAACTACGTCATTATACCACTGAGAAAAATCCTCTGATTGTTTAACCATAAAATATATAATTTAAGATTAATTTTTAAAGCAATTTAATTATGTCTCGAAAGGTTACAATAATCATCAAAATAATTAAAATTGAAAAGCCAATGGCATTGGCCATCTTTTCGGTTTTAAATTTCAGCGGTTTGCCCCTAATTTTTTCTATTAGTAGAAATAACAATCTTCCTCCGTCGAGTGCCGGAAATGGTAATGCATTAATAATTGCCAAATTAATCGATAAAATGGCAGTAAATTGCAATACATAAACCCATCCTAATTTAACCATTTGGGTGGTCATGGTATAAATCCCGACTGGACCAGCAACGTCTCCGATCATTTGCCCCTTAATGATTAATGTTTTAACGAGTAAATAAAATAATCCCAACATGGTTACGATCATTTCCCAGGTTGTTTTAATGCCCAACCAGATTGAACGATACCAGGGATAAGAAATTAAACCGGTTTTTGCCATGGCAATTCCCATTGCCCCCTCTCCCGCAGGAGGATTGGGACGAGGAATAATGTTGAGGGAAATAAATTCTTCGCCTCTTTTAATCCTTATTTGGACTTCTTCTCCGATATGCATTGCGGTAAATTTTTGAACATCTTCAATTTCTCTGACCGTTACCAATTCGTTTTTATAGGAAAGTTCTTGAACTGAGTCCCCGATTTTTATTCCCGAAAGCTCGGCAGGAGAATTTTTAGCAATGTCAACAATCTGGATTTGAATATTACGAGCATTTTTTTCTTGGCCTGCTTCAATAATTGTCGGAACCCCTATAGAGTGAACAATAGCAAAAAATATTGCTGCTACCACCAAATTCATAAACACCCCGGCTAAAAGGATTATTGCCCTCTGCCAGGTCGGTCGATTATAAAAAGCAAATTTACTCTTACTTTCCTTTTCTTCTCTTTCTTCCCCGTAAATTTTCACAAAACCGCCAATAGGAATCAAATTCAAAGAATAAACCGTTTCTTTTCGTTTAAAAGATATAATTTTTGGAGGAAATCCAAATCCGAACTCTTCTACTTTTACGCCGGATTTTTTAGCAGCAACAAAATGGCCTAATTCATGGGCAAAAATTAAAATACCAAGAATAAAAATAACAACGATAATAGTAAGAATGGTCATATTTCTAAATGGTCATTACTTCGGATTCTTTATTTTTTTTCATTTCTTCGATTTTTTTATTATATTCATCAATCAATTCTTGTAATTCGTCTTTAGCTCTAAATTTGTCGTCTTCGCGAATTTCTCCTTTTCTTTCCATTTCCTGAATCATTTTCCAAACTCTTTCCCGATGAAGGCGTACGGATATTCGTGCCTCTTCGGATTGATCGGCAATGATTTTACAATATTCTTTTCTTTGTTCTTCGGTAAGAGAAGGAATTGTAATGCGAATTATTTCTCCGTCAACTACCGGGCTAAAGCTAGATTTATTTCTAATGGATTTTTCAATATCCCGGGTAATGCTTTTGTCCCAAGGTTGAATTAATAACGTCCTTGGTTGTGGAACGCTTATTGACGCCACCTGTTTCAGCGGGAATTTTTGATTATAACAATCAATTTCAATATCTTCTATTATTGCCGGAGTTGCGCGTCCCGTCTTAATTTTTAATAGCGCATCCTTTAAATGATTAATTGTTTTTTCCAGTTCCGGCTTTAGGTCTTCAATTATTTTTTTATACATATTCTTTAATAAATAAAATCAAGTTTTCAAGAGCCAACCTTTTATTAAGGTTAGTCGAGAAAATCATTTGTTTTATCTTTTCTATTTCGTTTAATATCGCCGCGAGTCTTTTTTTCTCTGTATTCTCGGCCGTTTTCATTATTTTGTCTCGGAAGTAAAACAACCAAGAATTTAAAAGCGAATTAACCGCTAAATCATCTTTGCTGATTTCCTCTACTTCTTCAAAGGCCTCGCTCACCGATTTTTTAAGAATTGAATTATATTGCTCGACAGAAAAAACGGAAGAAACTTCGTTCAGGGAAGGAGATTTAAATCTTACTTCTTGTACTCGAGAAATTATTGTTTTGGGCAATAAATCCGGCATTTCGGAAATTAATATTAGTATTGTATTCTCTTTTGGTTCTTCAAGTAATTTTAATAAGGCATTAGCTGCGGATCCGTTCATCTTTTCCGCCCCCTCAATTACCGCAAGTTTGTAAATTCCCGAAAATGGCGAGAGGCTTAACTGTTTTTTTGCGTTCCTAATTTGGTTAATGGAAATTTCTTCTTTCTCCGGCCTAATTCTAATAACGTCAAAGTCATCAATTTTTAGCAGGTCTTTTAATCTTTCTACCAACTTTAGTTTTTCATCAAACTCTCCGCCCCAAAAAAGATAAGCATGAGCAATCCGTTCGCATTTATAGGCATTTTCAAACAGCTTAATCAAATGCTGATTCTTTAGCTCTTTCATATGATTAGAATATCACATCTTTCTTGATTTCGCAATCTCATCTATAAAATTTAAAATTTCACTTTTAAACCTTTGTTTAGAAAACTGTTTTGCATGGTTGGCGATAAATTCCGGATTATAAAATTTTGGGGTTTTTAATCTAAATCTTCTTACGCAATCGGCTAAAACTGCGGGGTGTTGATAATCGAAAAACTCTCCGGTCTTGCCTTCAATTACGGTTTCCATAGCTCCTCCTTTACGGTAAGCTAAAACCGGTTTACCATAGCTCATTGCTTCAACCAGAGCAATCCCAAAATCATCTTCGCCGGGAAAAATAAAAGCAGTGCAGCTCTTATAATATTGAGCAGTAATTTCTTCTGGTTGCCAACCCAAGATTTTAACGTTCTTTTTGGCCATTCTTTTTAATCTTTTCATTTCCGGACCGCTACCAATTATTATTAATTCCAGACCCAACTTGTTAAAAGCGTCAACCGCCAAGTCGATTCTTTTATATTTTCTTAATTGAGAAACGATTAAATAGGATTCTTGATTATCATTTTGATTTTCAATTTTAAAATTTTTAATTTCTACCGGAGGATATATCACGGTTGATTCCCTTCTATAGTATTTTTTTATTCTTATTTGAACCGTTTTTGAAGAAGCAATAAACTCATCTACTCTTTCGCTTGCCTGTCTGTCCCAAATTCGAAAATACTGAAGAAAAATATTTTTGCGGGGAGCATCCCATAAATAACGGGTTGGGGTGTGGCAATAACAAATATGAATTGCTTTTGGACGAGTAATAATTCCCTTTGCGAACGAAAAACTTGAAGAAATTACAATATCAAAATCTCGAAAATCTAAAGTTTCTATGGCAATCGGCATAATCGGCAAAAGTAACTGGTAGTTTTTACGCAAAAATAACGGAAATTTTTGTAAAAATGAGGTATGTACCTCTCTCCCCCCATTAGAATCTGGACCCAGTTTAAGTTTTTTCAAAATCGAGGGGTCATAAAAAAGCGTATAAAGTTCGGCGTCGGGGAAAATTTCACTTAAAACCTTAAAGGTTTTTTCCGCTCCGCCGTATGAAACTATGTAGTCGTGTATTAATGCGATTTTCATTTTAATTAAATTTATTTTAAGTTACTACAAATTATACTTAGAGTTTCTTCTGCGCATTTTGGCCAAGAAAAGCGCCTAACATTTTCTCGGCCGGCATTAATTAAAGTATTACGCAAATTTTCTTCGGTGAGAACTTTATAAATCGCTTCGGCAATTTCTTCGTAATTATTGGGATTAACCAGCATTGCAGATTCTCCCAAAATTTCATTGATTGCCGGAATATTTGAACTTACTACCGGAGTACCCACGCTTTGCGCCTCAAGCGGCGGAAATCCAAATCCTTCGCATAAAGAAGGATAAACCAAAACAGCAGCATTGCGTAACAGCTCCCATTTTTCCTGTTCGGAAACGAATTCTTTTACAATAATATCTTCCTTAATTTTCAATTTTGAATTTTCAATTTTGAATTTTTGGCCCGCCAAAATCAACTTATGCTGAATTTTATATTTATTTTTTAAAATTCCGTAGGCCATTTTTAAACCATCAACATTTTTTCTTTTGTGGTCTCCTCCCAAATAAAGAATATATTTGGGCGAATTTTCAATTTTCAATTTACAATTTTCAATTTTCTCTATGCCGTGATATATGACAAAAATCTTTTCCGGTTTAATGCCGTAAAATTTAATCAGATCATTTTTAACTAAATTTGAGGGCACAATAACTTTATCTGCTCTTTTTGCGTTTCTCTTGGTCAAAAAACGCGATTTAACTCTTTGCCACCAAGAATAGGTCCACGGAACACGCTCGTATTCTAAGCCGTGGATGGTAATCACCAATCTCTTGGCAAGCAACGGGAAGGTATGGGCGGGAACAAATAAAACATCTGGTTTATTTTTAATCATTTCCCAACTTAATCTGATTTGGGTCCAAAATCTTTTAAAGGGCCACTTTAAATTTTTTCTGCTGAAATAAAAAAATTGATGATTTCTGTAATCATCAACCTCGGGTAAGTGCTTCAATATTTGATAAACATAATTTTCAATCCCTGTTCTTTTTTCAAGGTTTAAACTGTTTACAATTCCAATTTTCATAATTTTAAGCCAAGAATTCTATCTTTTAGACATAATACTTCTTTTATAAACATCCAAATTTTCCAAAGCAATACCCGTTCCTTTAACCACGGAAAGAAGTGGTTCATCCGCAACATAAGTAGGAACGCCGGTCGCCTTGGTTACCAACTCGTCCATTTTATCCAGGAGTGCGCCTCCTCCGGAAAGAATCATTCCTCTATTGATGATATCTGCTGCGAGTTCGGGGGGTGTTTCTTGAAGCACTGCCTTGATTGCTTTAATTATCTCCTTTAATTCTCCGCTAATTGCCTCGACTATTTCCTTGTTGGTAATTTCAACGGTTTTTGGCAGTCCTTCGATTAAATCCCTACCCTTAACTTCCATACTCCCCCTTTCCGGATTCGGCAATGCGCTTCCGATTTGAATTTTAATTTCCTCGGCAGTTCTTTCGCCAATTACCAGATTATGTTTCTTTTTAATATATTCGGCTATTGCACGGTCAATCTTGTCTCCGGCAACCCTTACCGATGACCAAGCAACGATTCCGCCTAAAGAAATTACTGCTACTTCCGATGTTCCTCCGCCGATATCAACAATCATATTTCCGGCAGGAGAGTTTATCGGAATTCCGGCACCAATTGCTGCCAATACCGGTTCTTTTACCAAATACGCTGCTTTTGCGCCGGCATTCATTGCTGCTTCAATTACCGCCCTTCTTTCGGTAGAAGTAATGCCTGCCGGAACGGAAATCATTACTTCCGGTCTAAAAATTCTTATTTTACCCTCTGCCTTAGCAATAAAATAACTGAGCATTGCTTGGGTAATTTTATAATCGGCAATCACGCCATCTCTAAGCGGTCGGTAAGCAATAATTGAATCCGGGGTTTTTCCGATCATTTCTTTGGCCTCATTTCCAACCGCCAATACGCGATTATCATCAATTGAAACAGCAACCACCGTGGGTTCATTAATAATTACCCCCTTTTTAGGTACATAAACTACGGTATTGGCCGTACCCAAATCAATTCCGATTTTCCTTACCAACATAGTTAATTTAAGTTATTTATCAGCTAGAACCAGCCGACATTAAGACAATTATATCTTATATATTTTATCTTGGCAATCCTTTAAAAAAGTGATAAATTTAAAACTATGAAAAGAGAAACCCGCAGATTGATTTTTATACTTTTTGTGCTGATTTTTATTTTTCTTTCTCCTCTGGTTATTCTATATGCTTGGGGATTTAAATTTGATTTTGAAAATAAGGTTTTGCTTGACGCGGGTGCAATCTATTTAAAGTCAATTCCTGCAGGCGCCCAAATTTACATTAATGAAAAACCCGCGGGCAAAACCCCGTCTTTCATCCAAAAATTATCTCCGAAAATCTACGAAATTACGGTAACTAAAGAAAATTATTATCCCTGGAAAAAGAATCTTATTGTCGAATCGGGATTGGTAACAAAAGCAAACAGCATTCTTCTTATAAATCAGAATCCAAAAATTTCCAACATTGCAAATATAAGCGAGAACTATTTAAAGTTTTTTAAACAGCCCTATGACTTAGACCGACTTACCGCAACGGTAAGAAAAAAAACAAATGCAAAGATTTTAAAATTAGAAAACATTCAACCGGATAAAAACAGTAAAAAAATATATTTTCTCTCCAATAATAAGCTTTATTATATTGATTGGGACGAATTAAGTCCGGAAAAATCAACCCTCTCTAATGCTCTTGTAAGTAATGTTTTAAATTATGCTTTATATAAAAACGGTTTAATGTATCTTAGCGGTAATAACGGAAAAATTTATGAACTGGATTTAACCAGTTTGGTTTCTGCAGAGTTTTTTGAAGATGCTTATCCAAGCTTTACGGACTGCAAATGGGTATTTTCTGGTGACTACAAAAAGCTTCTTTGCCAAAAACAAAAATCGATTGAAGTTTTATATTTAGATAAAAGTAATAACGGATGCGATTTTAAAAAAGGAGATATAGATAGAATGGATTTTGAACAAAAAATTATTGAAGCTCTATTTTATCCCAAAACCAACGAACATATTATTGTTGCAACCGAAGACTCAATTTTAATTACCGAGTTAGATAATCGCGAACCGCGCAGCTCCCTTAAACTTATTAATTTTCAGAATCCCCAAATCAAATATGATGAAAACAGAAACGCACTGTATTTTTCCAATGGCAATCTTTTATACGCAATTGAAATTTAAAAAGGTAAAAAATTTTAATTTTGATTAAAACGGGCAAAAATGCCCGTTTTAAAATAACCAAAATAAAAACGGGGCCCCGATTTTTTCTCGGGGCCCCTGCGTAGGCAACCACCCTTGCAGTGGGCTACGCGGGGGACCATAAATTTCTTCATGGCTCCTCCTTTAACATCAATATAATAAATTATTTATTCGTCGTCAATTTTCCCGTACGATAATTTTCATTAAACTCTTTCAGTTGTGCATTGACGATGGTAGAACAAGTTTTGGTACAATTTCCGCATAAAACACATTTTCTGATTTGGTTTTCTATTTCCGGAAGTTCCGGATCATTATCCTTAACTTCTAAAACCCTGTATCTGATTAAATTCTTAAACTGTCTTGGCCCGCTTTCTCCTTTTTTGGCATTAATCCAAGCCGGACACTTATTTTGGCAATATGCGCAATCCATACACGGCCATTCTTCATTGCCTAATGGTTTTAACGGAATTTTAACGTTATCGTAAATTTCAGCCTTATCGGTATTAAACATTGTTGAGGGATTTAAAATATCTTCGGGGTCAAAAATTTCTTTAATTTCTTTAAGGTATTTCATAATTTTTTTACCCCATTGTTTTTCTAAATACATACTGCGGCATCTTCCCCCTCCGTGTTCAGTAGCAATTGTCCCATCATACTTAAAAACCGCTTCATAAACCTTATCGGCAATTTTTTTAATTTTTTTAATATCTTTTTTGGTTGAAGCCTCTATAACCGGGTCAATATGAATTGTGCCGGTTCCGGCATGACCATATAGGGCAACCTGGATTCCCATTTCCTTGAATATTTTTCTTAAATCTGCAAGTAAATCGGGGATGTCTTTTATTCTTACCCCAACATCGTCAATAGAAACTAAGGGTTTTGTTGTTGAAGAAAATTTTGCAGTAAGGGGCAATAAACATTTTCTAACTTCCCAAAACTTTTCCATTTTTACCGGATCTTTAACGATTTCTCCGACCAACTCAAAGTTTCTCATTGAATCTTCAAACTCTTTTAGGGTTTGTTCTATTTTCTCATCAAACTGGACAATAATCATTGCCTCTGCTTCTTTGGGAATTCCTAATTGCGGAAAACAGCCGCAAGCCAAATCTAAAGAAACCCTATCGACCAATTCTACGCAGCTGCACCCCAATCTTTTTACTTCTTTTATAAAATTATCAATCTGATATAAATCTTTAAGATAAACCGCAAGAGAAACCGGTTTTTCCGTTGGTTTTGGCACTACCTTTAACTTAATTTCCGTAAATATGCCCAATGTTCCAATGCTTCCCATCATTAGGTGGGCAATTAATTCATTGCTATTAGCATATTTATCAAAAGCGAAAATATTATAAGTAGAAGAATCTTGAATATCCATTCTGCGATTTAAAATTGCCATTGATTCTTTATCGTTAAGGATTCTTTTTCTTAAATCTTCTAGCTTGGCAATAAATTTATCGGTTCCCTCTCCCGTCTCGGTATTTACCAAATCTCCATCTGCATCAATAAATTCAATTGCTAAAAGAAAATCATCAAGCGTCCCGTATTTTACGGCTCCTCCCCCGCAGGCCTTGGTTGCTACATTACCTCCAATCATACATGCTCTTGAAGAAGCGGGTACTGGCGGCAAAAACAATCCTTTTTCTCCGAGTTTGGCTTGTAGGTCATCGTAAATTACGCCCGGCTGGGTACGGACAAAAGCCGGAGAAGTCGTTGCAGAAATTTCTAAAACCTGATCAAAATAACGCGTAAAATCAAGAATAATTCCTTTGCCAACCGCTGTTCCGGCCAAAGACGTTCCTGCTGCTCGACAGGTAATGCCCATTCTATTTTCCTTGGCAAATCTCACCGTTTTTTGAATGTCTTGTTTATTTTTCGGGAAAACTATCATTTCCGGAACGAATTTGTAAATACTCGCGTCGGTTGAATAAACTTCGCGCCAAAATCTTTGGGTTAAAACATCCCCTTCAATAGATTTTTTAAAATCCTCAATTTTTTGTTGAGACATAAAACGGCTAAACTTAATTATTATGATTTTATTATACGAAAAATAAAACCAATAAACAAATTTTAATTATGGAAATAAAACAAAAAGGAGCGAATATTATGACTTCTAAGACGGACTCATAGAAGTACGTGACAGACCCTTCTATACTCCCTGACCTCGATTTGTCCGCAGAAGCAAGGCGGGATGGACAAATAGCCCGTCACTTTTTAATATTCGCTCCTTTTTGTTTCTGTTAAGTTTAACTTAACAGAAAGAGGCTCAAATAATTTTAATCCATTTATTTTAAGGCGTCAATAACCGTTATAGCAAAAGTTTCTGCTGCTTCGGGTCCGTTTCCGGTAATAATTCCTCCATCCCTCACCACATTGTCTTTTTGGTAAATAGCGCCGTTTTCTTCTAGTACTTTCTGCGCTTCTTTGTTTAATGCGCTGGTCCAAACGGTTGCCTTTTTATCCTTCAAAACACCGGCTTTTGCCAATATTGCCGGAGAAATGCAAATTGCTGCTAAGATTTTATTATTTTTAACCGCATCCCGAGCAATTCGATACGCTTCCTGATTGTCTAAATAGTTTAAAGCCCCAGGTCCTCCTACAAAAACAATTGCGTCAAAATCCGCAACATTCAAATCGTTTAACGACAACTCTGCGTTCACTTCTCCGCCCTGACTTCCTTTTGCGGTTCCGATTTTATTGCTTACAACTTTAACCTCTATTCCGGCTTTATCAAAAATTTGTCGCGGAACAAAATATTCTTCATCTCTAAAGTTATTAAAAGCAATAATCATTGCAATTTTTTTGTTTTCAATTTTTTCCATAGGCATATATTCTGGTTTGGGCTTTGATTCTTTTTGTTTAAAAAACCAAAAGACCATTCCCCCGACCAGAATCAAAACAATTAGGATTATGATAATTTTTTTCACGGTTTTTTATTTTTAAATTTATTAAATTCAGAAACAACATCTTTTTCTTCCAAGGTTTTTTCTTCTCCAATACTGTTTACAATCAGTTTGCCTTCTTTTGCTTCAAGACTAATAAACTCGCCGGGTTCTAATCCCGTACGTTCTTGGGAAAAAATATTTGCCAAAAAGCAAGTTAATGCCTCGTGGGTAGTAATAATAACCCTATAATTCTTGTCTTTTAGTTTTTCAAGCCTTTCAAGTGCCCTTATAATTCTTTGAGTGGCCTCGCCGTATTTTTCAAGTTGTTGAATTGTTTGAAGGTACTCTTCCGGCAACTCGTCTTTTACGGCTTGAGGAATTTTGTGGGCTTCGTCATTGATAAAATACTCTCTGGGATTAAGATTTTTAGGGTTTGTTTTATTTTTATCAATGAAAAATTTTTTCCCTCCGCATTCTATCTCTCCGCCAAAAACCAAAGAGGCAAAAACATCCCAGGAAAGTTTTTTTACCTCGCCCAATTCCTTAAAAACTCTTATTCCGCCTTCGCGCAAAGGAATGTTTTTTTTACTTAGCACCTCTTCAATAATCTTGGCAGTATGAAGCGTTCTGCCGGTTGGAGACGACCAAATTGCCACTTCTTCGTCGGGTTTAATTGATTCGGCAATCAATTCTGCATTCTTTTTAACCTTTTCAATTCCTTCCTCTGTCAAATCATCGGCTTCCTCAATTGGTACTTCTTCTTGGCGATAGCGCGCTTCTCCGTGTCTAAAAATATCAATTTTAACTTTATTTTTCTTTTCTAGATTATCCATAAAATTTTGTTATTTTTAATAATCTCGATAACGTTTTTAAAAAATCTTTTTCCAATTTTTATATCTAAATCCGGATGAAAGCGGGGGGTAATATAAATTACTCCCAAAAAAATCATTGCTAAGCTTGAGGCCTTAATTATTTCTTTGTCTTTGGTTTTTTGGATGTATAACTCTAAAAACTTCTCGCCGAGTTTTTTAAAATATTCGTTTTTTGTTTCGTGATAAAACCAAAGATATTGACCAAACCACCAACCAATATCAATTCCGGGATCGCCCCAAGGAATACGGGAATAATCTATTACCCAAGTAGATTTATCTTTTTTAAAAAAGAAATTAGCGCCCCAAAAATCTCCGTGTAAAGCAGTTAGCCTATCGCATCTATCCTTCCATTTCATCAAAAGATTCCAGGCCAATTTGAGATATTCTCTCTGTTTTTGAAGGGGAAAAATGGGATGATTTTTGGGAAACTCGGATAAAAACATTAAAGTTAATTCCGGATGGGTTAAAACCGACCTAATGGCATCGTTGTAAACAGCTCTTAATCTGTTTTTATCCGTAAAAGGATGTTTAATATTGTGAACCCTGGTAATATAATCGATTATTTTGGATAGTTCTTGAAGATCTTCTCCGTCAATTTGTTTTTTGTTTTTCTTCAGTTGAAGCAGGGTCCAGTAATCAACCCCTTCTTTCTCTAATTCTTGTACCTGATACACTCTGGTTTCTTCTGAGATTTCCGGAATAACAAATGACTCATTTTTGTTTTCCAAAATAATTCCGATCGGCTGAGGAGAAAATTTTATTCTTTTTGCCATTGAGTGGCTTATCAGAAGCGAAGATATTCTTCTTTCCGGATATTCAAATCCCAAATCGTAAGATTTAAGCTTTTTAAGAAAGAGCGGGCGCCCGTTTTCTAAAATCAATTTAAAGCCGTCGGAATGATAACCGCTGCCGATTTTTTCGATTTTTTTAATTGTTAGTTTGCGATTAAGTTTTTGGGAAATTAATTTTGATAATTTTTTTAAATCCGGATCCATAAAATTTATAACCTCTTTAATAAAGGAAGAATGATAAAACGATAAGTAATGATTCCCGAAACAATTCCGATAACCGCACCGACAATAACGTCAATCGGCCAATGAACGCCAACATAAACACGGGAAATAGCCACCAATGCTGCAATAATATAAGAGAAAATCCCTAACTTTCTGTTGAGTAAAAAAATTGCCGTAGCAATAGCAAAAAATATTGCTGCATGGCCGGATGGAAAAGAAGAAAAATCGCTATGTTCGTTAACCAGCTTGTTAATATTATCTAATACAATGTAGGGTCTTGCTTGATGGAAAATCTGTTTTAAGGGCTCGGTAAAGATAATGCGAGAAATAAATACCGACACGGCAACCGCCACGCCAATTAGTCTTGTGGACTTAATAAAAAGAATAATAAAAATAATTGCCAAAACAATATAGAGCAAGGAGTCGGCAAAAAAGATAGCAATTTTATTTAATTCTGCGTAACTGCTGGCAAGACCATTTATTTTTTCCAGCAAAAAAGCATTCGACATAACAGCTATATTTTAACAGATTTTTTGGTTTTAAAAAAGCGGGAGGATTTTATCCGTCCCGCTCTAAAACCTTAAATGGGCTTAATTAACCATTCGTATCGGTAACCAATTCTTTTTTCCATTTCTTGTAATTCTTTTAATCTTTGATGGTCAATCTCGGATTTGCTTTTTTCTTTTTCAATTTCTTTTTTAATTGCATCAAGTTGTTTTCTAAGCCATTCAATATCGTTTAAATTTTCTTTAGACACAAAAATCTCCATCTCTCCCTCCTTAATTTAACAAACCGTAGTTTCAATCACGTCGTCTCTGCTCTCGGGTCTTTTGATTTCTCGAGTCCGCTCTGCTTTGCTTTCCTTATCAATTTTACCGACTTCATCTTTTTCTTTTTCCTCGTTTTTTTGGCCCATAACATTCTCCTTTTCAAAGTGCATTGCTCCCTCCTTTGTAAATAAAATTGCCAGTTCTTTAGAGAACTGGCTAATAAAACCTATTTATTCAATTTTTAAACCTTAAGTTTCATTAGCCAGCCCTCTATCCCCAAAAAGATAATAAAAATCAACCCAACAATAATTTGGTTTATTAAAACCAGATAAAAATTCTTGGCTATTGAAACTAACATATTTTTTATTTTATCAAAAAATTTTTTAAAGTCAAGAGTCAATTAAAACATTATGTCCTCTTCTGCTCTTTTATAATCGTGGATTTCTTCCGGCGAAAACCAAAACTGAATTTCTTTTTCTGCTTCTTCAATGCTTCCGGAAGCATGGACAATATTATGAACTGCCCTTTTTGCCTTGTTTGCGGCAATCGAAGAATCAATGGAAAAATCACCGCGGATTGTACCCATTTCTGCCAAAGCGGGCATGGTATTTCCCACCATTTTTCTCATCATATCTACGGCATGCACTCCTTTTACCACCATTTTAACGATTGGGCCGGAAGTCATAAATTCAATCAGCCACTCCCTAACCATTTCTCCGATTTTCTTATTATTGTATGTTCCTAATTCTTTTTTTACATCGTAACCGTATTTTTCGTAAGTGGCTTTGGTTTTTTCTCCAACCCCCCTTAACCACTTGTCGGTATTAGGGTAGTTTCCTGCAATCTGTTCTTTATTTGCCCAGACCATTTCTAAAGCAATAATCTTAAGCCCTCTTTTTTCTATGCGGGAAATAATTTCTCCAATTAATCCTCTTTTTACGCCGTCGGGCTTGATTAAAACCAATGTTTTTTCTTCTTTTGGTTCTGTCATATAAATTATGATAATTAATTAAATTATTTTTTGCAAATTTCTACCCATCTCCATTTATTAAATTGGTCCTTATGAAAAATAAAATCATTATATTTAAATTGGGTTAATAACTTTTCTAATTCTAACTTTTTAAAATGGTCAAATTCAAGAAAAATCTTACCCCCCTTATTTAAATGCTCTTTTGCTGCCTTTAAAAATTTACGAATATAGAGCAGTCCGTCTTTTCCGCCAAAAATTGCTTTTTGCGGCTCCCATTCCAAAACCGATTGTTGAACCAAATGCTTGTTTTCCGTTGCCACGTACGGCGGATTAGCAAAAATATAGTCAAATTTACCCTTAATTTTTGAAAAAACATCGGATTGGATTACGCGGTATTTTTCCGGGTTAATGCGGTTCAATTTAAGGTTAATTTCGGCTTGTTTTAGAGCCCTCTCATCTATATCGCTAAAAATAGCTATTTTTGCCCATTTAGAGCAATTTTTAAGCACCGCAATACCAATACAGCCCGAACCGCAAAAAGCATCCAAAAAACTGAATTTTTTGCGATTTTTTAAAATTTCCCTGATTGCCCTCTTAACCCAAAACTCTGTTTCCTTTCTCGGGATCATCGTTCTAAAATGCAAACCAATTTTGCACCCCAGAAAATTAGTATATCCTCGCAAATATTCAATTGGCGGATTAGTTTTAATTTTCATTGCCTTTAAAGCCAACGCCGATAATATAAATCTCCCTACTTTCTTTTCTGCTTGCTTTTGGTTTATATTTTTTAGCAAAAGCGAAAAGCGGCTTAATGCTTTTATAAATTTCATCGGTTTCTTCTCCTTCAAAAATTTTACAAACAAAATTGCCTTCTTTAATCAAAACCCTTTTTGCAATTTCTAATGCTCTTTCGCAAAACTCCAAAGATTGCTGCGCATCGGCAAATCCTATCCCGGTCGTATTCGGAGCAAGGTCGGATACAACAACATTAAATTTTCCGTTTACTTCAAATTTAAAAACATCCGCTTTTATAAATTTAACGTTGTCGGGAACTTCTATTTTCAAATCATTAATATCAACACCCAAAACCCGGCCTCTTGGACCAACCTTTCTGCTAATATACATTAACCACGAACCGGGTGCGCAACCCAAATCCAAAACCCTATCCCCTGCTTTGATAATTTTATACTTCTGGTCAATTTCCTGAAGTTTATAAACCGAGCGCGCAGGATAATTTTCTTCTTTCGCTTTTTTGGTATAAAAATCGGTTTTACTGTAATGATATTTCATTGTCTTAATTATAATACATTCGTTTTCAAATTTTAAAAAAGTTCCAACCCTTCTTTGGGCTGGAACTTTTAAAATTCATAGGATTTACCCCAAAGTTCTCCAATTTCAGACATTATCAATCTTAAAACCATTAACAGGAATCCGGGGCTACTTTTAATCTCGGGAAGTGACCTTTCCGAAAATCTAATCGTTTCGCCAAAATATACTTTTTTTGTGCATAAAAGACCTTTTAGTCCTTGATTAAAACTCCGGGTTTTGGGCCCAAAACAAGCTACCGGCACAACCGGTGCTCCGGAAAGAAGAGCCATATAAGCAACACCCTTCTTGGCTTCTAAAAGCTTGACATTGTCATTACGACGACCCTCGGGAAAAATACCAACTATATTCCCTTTTTTCAAAAGCTCTACCGACCTTTGTGCTCCTTCAACAGAATTTGGCAAAAAACCAAGCTTCTCGTTCAAAAAAAACGAATAAATTCTCTTTTTCAGTTGCGTCATCCCGATGTAATAAAATTTCTTCCCCCTTTTAAAGTAGTTGTTTTTTAAAAATCCGGAAATGGCTGCGATTATTAAAAATGGGTCAAAACAATTTACATGATTAGAGGCAATAATGAATCCTCCGTTTCGGGGTAAGTTTTCTAATCCTCTAATTTCAGAAATAGTTGGCAAGAAAACGATTCTGGAAAGAAAAATTACAAAATTATAAAAGAGCTTTTCAAAAAGGTCCATTTTAACCTCCTTTTAAGTACGATAATATTATAACACCTTTTGTATAAAAAATAAAGAAAGCAGCGGGATTGGCGCTGCTTTTCATCTCTTAAATATTACTCTTGTCGGCTTATCCTTAATAATGGCAATTAATTCCAGTATATCTTGGTTGTGCAACCTGATACATCCCGAAGTAACCTTTTTACCGATTGAATCCGGTTCGTTGGTTCCGTGGATTTTGAATAAAGGATTAACTTCCGGAGAATCAAATTTAATATTAATTACTGCTGCGCCGAGCGCATTTAAGGGATTGTCCGGTTCAACTTTTACAGGAAGTTCTACTCCGTATTTTTCTAAATAATGTTGACGGGTCTTTGGGGTGGGATACCAATGCGGATTTTTTTCAATGGAAATTACTTCTCCGTAAGCCGGAAGATAAGTTGGATTAAATCTGGGAATTGCCACCAGATACCATTTGATTATCAAGCCGTTATCGTCTATAAGATAAAGGTGCCTATCGGAAAAATTAACGCAAATTAAAAATTCTTCACAAAAAAGAGGCAAAACAACAAAGAATAAATAAAGAACAAAAAAAATTTTTAAAAATTTCATTTTCCCTCCTTTTCTCTCCTTATATAACAAATTTAAAATCCCCGCGCAAGTACGCTTGTGCGGGGAAAATTATTTAGATGTACAAAAATATGAAAAAAGGCAAAGAATAATGGCAATAGAAATCATTAACGCGGCAATAATTATCCCGATACTTAAAAACGAATCGCGGTAAGGGGGAAGTTTTTTATCTAAAAAAATTACCAAACCCAAAGCGAATAGCGGCGCGATTTTTACAAATAAAACATACTCTGAACCGCAAAAAATTGCTGCCCTAACAATAAAATTTGCTTCAACCAGCGCTAATCCCCCCGAAGAATTCTCTAAAATTTTGCAAGTCAAAAAAACATCAATAATGCTACCCAAAAATAAAAATAACCAAAGAATCACTAAGGTTTTTTTGGCAAGGTGCATTTTTCCTCCTTTCTTTTTAAATTATAAAAAGATTTTATGGAGAAATCAACTCTCCCTTCACAACAAGCCTCTTTTCGGTAGAAAATAAGGGGGTGCAGGTAATTAAAGTAACAACCGGCTTGGTGGTTGGATTTAGAACCCAAACATCGGTAGGCAAAACAACCGAAACGCCGCTCACCCTGTAATTATATTCTTTTCCTGCCCAAATAATTTTAAATGTATCCCCTATTTCCAGTTTGTCTAAAAGATAAAAAGTTTTCTCTGATGGCGGTTTATAAAGCCAGCGATGACCGGTAATTACCGTATTGCTTCCTTTGTCCGGAGTTGAGGTTTCCGGCAAGCGCCATGCGCCCCTGTTTAAAGCCTTTTCATCTTTTCCTTCAACAATCGGAATTCTTACGCCAATTTTGGGGATGATTAAAAGGTTGGTACTGGTTGCGATATTGTTATTCGGCGTTACCGTATTGTTGCCGTCTTCTATTTGCGTTTCATTTTCCGGCACGGCCGGAAGCAAAACAATATTATTAAGATTATCGGCATTGTCAGTTTCCTGATTTAAATCAATATTTTTCGGCGGATTAATCCAATATTTAATTAACGGAAAAAACGGATAGACGGCAACGGCTATTCCGAACAAAGCAAGTGCTATAAATCCGGCTATTATAATCTTTCGTTTCCGATTCTGTTTAATAGCCGGATTTTTTAATCCTGAAAAATTATTCATTTAACTTAATTAACTGCTAATTTTCTTGTTCCGTATACCGAACCAATGGCTAAAATTAATCCTGCAAAAACCAGCCAAAACGGATCTATGCCTGTGTTCGGCAATTCGGTTCTTGCGCCCAATACCTCGCCAATAACCGAAGTAATTGCATTAGCATAAATACTGCCTTGATTATTTGCTTTGGCAACGGCCACGTTTTCATAATCTCCGACCGGAATAGCAGGATCAACAACTACTTGAAAAGTTACTTGCTTTTCTTCGTTATAAACAATATTTCCAAGCTCCCAAGTTTTTTCGCTTGCGCCGTCTTCTTTAAAAGTAAACCAAACAGGAAGGGTATCCTTAAGGATTACATTGTATGCGGTTTGATAACCGTTATTTTTAATTTTAATCGTATAATTCAATATTCCGCCCGGATTAACAGCAGCTTCGGCAACATATTTTGTAATAGCTAGGGCAGGATATGCTTCACCGCCCCCTCCTCCGCCGCCACCGCCACCTCCGCAGGTGCCGGGACAATCGCTCGGACAAGTAGAACAAGTTTCTCCGTTATTGCAAATACCGTCCCCGCAATACGGCACATATTCCAGGGTACATTGAGCGGTGCAGATATAATGTTCGGGAACCCCGTCTTCGCCATCGCACTCTTCCTGAAGATTTTTAATTCCGTCCCCGCAAGAAGGCTCTGGTTCATAAGTTCCGCACCTAACGCTGATATTATCCAGAAAAGTTCCCAATGAATCCGGACTTCCTAAATCCGCAAATTGAATCCGGGTTGAATTAGAAGTTGCAACCAGTTCGTATGTATATTTGGTCCAAAGCGTAGTGTTTTCCCCCGCCTCTTCAATATTGTCAGCTATAACGGTATCGCCCCACTTAAATTCAAGGCGATTATTTTCGAGCGAAGTATTTGGCCTGGGAGAAAACCAGAAACTAACCGTATAGGTTTCTCCGGGAATGGTTGGAATGTCTTGGTAAATTTTAACCGAAGCCGGTTCACCGTTAAGCGAACCGCCGCATCCGTCCCAATCAGAATCCAATTCTGCATATTGATTTCCCTCCTGCGGAGCCCATCCGGTCAAATCATTTTGCAGTTCAAGATAAGCATCGGCTGGACGAAAATATCCGTTGAATTCCGATGGGTTTAAAGACACCCATTCAACGTGCCACCCGCCAAGAACCGAGTCAGTAAGAATATTCCAGCTTTGAAAACCAGCTATTAAGGGATTTTCAAAACCGCCATTTTTTACCAACTCTATATTTATATCGCAAACCGGCAGCTCTATTTTACAATCAGCCGAACATCCGTCGCCGCTAAGATTGTTTCCATCATCGCATTCCTCGCCCTCATCTAAATTATCGTCTCCACAATAGGGCACATATTCTAATGTGCAATTATCTTTACAAACATAATGCTCGGGAACTCCGTCAGTTCCGTCGCATTCCTCTTCGCCGTTTTTAACTCCATCGCCGCACCAAGGAATATCTATCAATTCGCACTGACTGGTGCAGGTCTGGTGTTCGCCAACGCCGTCTTCGCCATCGCATTCCTCAGTTCCATTCTTAATTCCGTCCCCGCAATACGGCACATATTCGAGCACACATTGGTCCGTACAAACATAATGCTCGGGAACTCCGTCGGTCCCATCACATTCCTCATCATTATTTTTAATTCCGTCCCCGCAATGGGGTTGAGGCGCTTCGCATTTATAAAGCTCGGCTTCAATTTTTGCACATCTTAAATATTCGTGACAATTACCGGTCTTTTTAGCAACTATTCTTAATTCGACCTTTTCTACTTCTTTCAAAATGTGCGAAAAAGGTGCTAAATCGCAAGTGTCCCAAGTAAAGACGCTTGCTTCGGCCGGGTCGCAAACCTGAACCCATTGGCCAAGATTATTTTTGAGTTCAACTTTAATTTCAGAAGAAGATTCTTTATGTTCTAAAAGTAAATTGAAAGACAAAAAATTGGGATAATTAGAAATATCTATGTTATCCCAAGTTAGATAAATATAATGAGGCAAACCGTTGCTGGTATCAACATCTAAATAACTGCAAGAATTAACGCATAATTTATTAGCAACATTTATGATGCTACCATCAATATATGCAAATTGGGGTTTAGAGTTATAAGCGTATTCTTTTAGAGTTTCGCCGGAACCGCACAATGGCTGCTCTTCGATTTTACAATCAGCCGAACATCCGTCGCCGCTAAGATTGTTTCCATCATCGCATTCCTCGCTTCCGTTCTTAATTCCGTCCCCGCAATAAGGCCCTATTACAACTACTGTCTTACAATCACCCGAACAGTAATTGCATGTTTCGCCATAATCGGCTTCACAAACCTGACCATTTAAATCGCCATCGTCGCACTCTTCAGCGGCTTCTTTAATTCCGTTTCCGCAAACGGGCAAAACAACCGGCGCGCAACTTGGTCCGGGAATAATTAAATCAAAATGATTTTTTCCGGCCTTAATAATACCGAGTGTTCCGCTTTGGCTAATTTCCGGCTGACCAATTATGGTAACTCCAAATGTCAAATAAGTATCCCCATTAATTCCTCCCCCATTTTCCCACTTAACGCCGTAATGAAGGGTTGAACCGTCAAAGCCGATTTCCGCCCCATCGGGATATGTATTTACAATTCTTTCATTTAAATTATCTTCGGCAAAACAAGGAGACCACATCCAATGCGAAATTTCCGGCCCCTGACAATCATCTTTTTTAGATATTGTGTAATTCCAAGTTGAAGTATTGTCGTCATTATTTGCCTTTCCGATAAAATTAATAACATAACAATTTTCATCGCCGGGTATTGAAAGCGGTTCCTGTGCCTCTTGGGCAAGAACGGTTAATGGCGAAAACCCCACAGTTGAAACTATGGTTATTGTCGCCATTAAGATTCTTACGCTTTCGTATATTTTGTTCTTTGGAGAAAGTTTTTTCATATTATTCGCTTAATTTAGCCCAATTTAATGATTTTGGGTATAAAAAAATATTCCAAAACAGATTTTATTCTGTTCGGTTCTGTCCGTAATAAATTTTCAACAATAATTTCCCCCTTATTTAGTTTTCCTCCAAAAGAACAAAAAAGAACTAATCTTTATGAAGGCTACAGTTTATCACAATATCAAAACCTTGTCAAGTAAGCGCACTAAACGCTCTTTCTGTTTTTATTCTTAAATTTTTATATTGACGGCTTTATGCCTTTAATTCTGCTCCATAGTCTTGCTGCCCAACCGAATAAACTAAATTTATTTTCATTTGCCCTTATAAATGCTTCAATATTTGCCGCTTCTTGTTCCATATTCTGAATCTGATTTTGTAGCTCGGTTTTATCTCCTTCGTTTTTAATCTGTTCCATTAATTGATTGAGTTGCCTGATTCTATTTCTTAATTGAACCATCTCGCTTCTTAATGCGCCGATATTTTTATAATCCGTGCCGATTAAAAATGTTTTGATTTTATTTCTCTTTTCAATTGCTTCAATTTGGTCGGCAACTCTTTCCTGAACTTGTTTTTGCTCTTGGGCAACCAATCTTACCTGCTCCCCTATTCCGCCCTTTTCTCTATCGGCAATATTTAAAAGAGATTGGACAAAATTCGCAACCGCGCTGCGATGTTCATCGCCGTTAACCCTACTTGCTCTTTCCCTAATTTCCGTCTTGGTCATGGTCTGAATTTGTTGTTCTTCTCCCGCATTCTGGGTCTGCTGTTGGGCTTGGGTCTGTTGTTGGGTTTGCTGTTGAGTTCCCTGCCTTTGCGCTAAAACCGGCAAAGCAAAAACAAACACTAAAAATAAAATACAAAAATATAAAACTGTCTTTCGCATTTTAGTTGGTTAATTTAATTATTATTTTTTAATTTTACAACAAAAAACAATTAGAAACAAGTTACGGTTATTGTATAACTTCCTTGCGCGCCGTAGTTTCCGTCAACCGAAAAATAATAAGTTTTTCCTGCTTCGGCAGTAAAATTTACCGTTGCATTGTGGTTTGCAACACAATTTGCGGGCGCGCATTCATTTTCCATCACAAATATATCAAGATCATTGCCGCCCATATTGCTTAAAGCAACCTGAACATTTCTTGTTGTATTGCTTGTAAAAGAATAAACATATTCTCTGCCTGTTTCATTCCAATTATCGCAGGTTCCGCCGTAAGAATTAATAATATTCGTTGAACCGGCGCTGGTTGTATTTCCGCTAATCGGTATTCCGCAAAAGATCTCCTCCACCGCAGAACAGGTTAAAGCCGGCCTACAAACAGCTTGATTTACGCAATCTGGGTCAGTGCAATCAATCAAATTATCACAGTCATTGTCTTTACCATCGTCGCATATTTCCGTTGCTGAAGGATTGATATTCGGGTCAGTGTCATCGCAATCATTGCCAAACCCCTGAGCAGTGTAATGTCCTGTTGGCCCGCAAAGACAAGCGCTCACGCCTCTTTGACCGTAGCCATCGTTATCAGCATCGGGAAGATAAGTTTGGCATCCGATTGCACCGCGTTCATCAATTTCTCCGTCGCAGTCATTATCTCTGCCATCGCAAGATTCCGGGTGAGGATAAATCGCGCCAACGCATTCTCCCCAATTTCCATTAATACAGGTCTCTAAACCGAAAGCGCATTCACCAATATCGGCTTGCCCGCATTGCCGCTTATTTCCATTAACACACATACAACCCTCGTCAACTTCTCCGTCGCAATCTTCATCAAGCAAACCATCGCAAATTTCCAAACCGGCACCCTGATAAGGATTACAGGTATCATTTCCCCACTCTCCGTGCGTACAAGTTTCAATTCCCGTATTTCCTGCGCAAATTCCTTTGCCGCAAGTTGTTGGCCTGGTTAAATCTTCATCAATTTCTCCGTCGCAGTCATTGTCAATTCCGTCGCAAATTTCCGGAACGCATTTGCTATTACTAAAACCCCTGGCAAAAGCGCTAACCATTGCCCCGATTCCGCCGCTCCTATCAATTGCGGACAAAAGCTTATGCACAAAAACCGCAACCGGGCTGCGGTTGCTTCCTTCGCTTTCCGCTTTCCTGGATTTGGCGAAAATTAATCCGCCCGAAAAAGCAAGAAAAAGAAAAATTAATAAAACCAAAAGCAAACTGATTTTTTTCATTTTCATTTTGCTAAAAAACTACCAAAAATAAAGATTCCTCCTTGGTAGTTTTTAGGGTTCTTTATTTTGCTTACATTCCGTAAATTTTCTGAAGTCCGAGTATATCTCCTTGTTCAAGGGTTCTTTTTGAAATTTCTCCTTCTGTTGAATATCCGTACATTGTAACATCGGAGCAAGCGGTGCTGTAAACATCATTAAGCCCAACAGCATGGCCTAATTCGTGGGTTGCGATATTCTGCAAATCCATTTTTGTTGGGTCTTTCTTTGCGTCTCCCCAACTAAAACGAGTGTTAAAAAGCATATCAAATTCAACAATCATTTTTCCTAATCTGGTGTACCAAACCGAAGTTACGGCAATTACATTAGACTGGGGATAATCGTCAAAAACAATGGCATTTTTATAATCCTGAATTCCGTAATTGGCATCTAGGTCTTTCTTATAACCATTAAAAAGCTCTGCTGTAGTTGCCCCGTCCCATGTTTGAGCAGAATCGGATATTGCCGAAATTATAAAGTTTTCATCTAAACCCTGCGGATTGTTCGGATTAATCACATAACTCACCGACAATGTTGTCCATTTTACGCCCATTAGCTTATAACAGGTTTCTGTTTTTGCCGGCTTGCCGGGATTTGCCGGTTTTATGTAGTGGATAAAATCTACTCTTTCCAGCCACCAATCGCCATTGCTATTGCTGGTTATGACCGGTGATTTTTCCGGAGCTTTAGCATTTTCTTTTGCCTGGTCAGCAGCAGGAATTATCATTGAAGCCCAAACAATTCCGGAGACTCCAAAAATAACCGTGAAAACTATTAAAAATACAAAAAGTTTCTTTGGCATTTATTTTATTATTATTTTAATTATTAAGCGCGCTTTTATCTACCTTTAATCCTATCACTTTGTCTGGCAATGTCAATAAGAGAAATTAGAATAAAAAAAGAGAGCTTCCTTTCCGAAGCTCTCGTCGTGGTCGGGTTTGTCCCTTCCACATTTTCAGTATATTCGCAAATAATTTGCGTGTCAAGTCTTCGCCTAACATGCTCTTTGAATCGAGATTCTAAATCTGTTGTAAACCCAATGTACGGCTTGCTGTTTCTGTCCGTCGGACCAGTCCAAAATTCACTACAGGGCTAGTATTTTTGTGGATAAATTTAAAACACCCCATACAAACGGGATGTTTTTGTGTCGAATAAGAATTTTTAATACTCTAATTTTATGTTCAATTTCTCGGCAAGTTGATGAATCCACTTATCGTGTTTATTGAGTATCTCCCCTATGGCCGAATATTCTTGCTTTCTTGCTTTAAGTTTTCAACTACCTTAGCCAATCTATCTATGGCCGTAATTAATTGATCTATTCTCGCATCAATTTTATCAAAGCGCTCATTGATTTTATCAAATCGTGCATCTAAGTATTTAACTAACTCGCTACAATCTTTGTCCATATGTTTTTATTTTAAGCCATGAGAATAAAAAGTCAATAGTCAAATTGAAATACCCAAAAATCTAAAACGAAAAAGCGGCGAAAGCCGCTTTTTCTCTACCCTCAAGGAATTTGTGTATCAACGACATCGCAAGTCGTTAATTTACCCTCAAGGAAAGGGTAAGTGTTTGGGTTTTAAGGAATTATTTAATCGGTTTTATGGTGTCCCACATTCTTTTGGGAATGTTGTTTTTCCGTACAAGACAAAGCCCCAGCCTTGGCCTGTGTAAATCCACTCGCTCGAAACTTCATATGGTGCATCATCAGATAAAGGAACCCAGTCTGCATTCTTGACATTCGGCTCGACGTATTCGTATCCATTTATGTCGTGTACGAACTCCATGAACAACTTACCTTCTGAGTCAGCCTGCGCATAGTACATTACACGGTTGTCATGTGCTGTTCCGCTGTTCAAAGGTTCCCAGGTGCAACAATCTGACCCTTTATTAACTAATTCAACTCTGTACCAATAATCCGGAACAAGCCCTTCTGCATTAATATACATTGGTGCAAACGGGTTATTTGCAAAATAAGAAAAAACGCCCGTAGCTCCTTCTTCCTTGCATTGCCAGTTGTTGTCTGGGTCTTTTTCGCACATATTGACTTGCTTAAGGTTTATCCAATCCTCAATTACGCTCTTACTGCAGCCATATTTATAATGGCCCTCATAATCTTTGTGTGTTATCGTAGCAAGTTTTTCTAGAATCTGTTCGCAAGAGCAACCATAGGTATCTGCTATACTAAAGGAAGAATCAGTTTGTCTAGGTTTTTTCCCTGGGATTAAAGTAGTGAAATACTCATCACTGTACCAAACGTGTCTATTAACACCGAGTCCTAAATCTGGCGTATCTACAACTGTTCCTGGGCAAAGATCATCAATATTAGAAACATCATCATTATCATTATCGCAGTCAAAGCTAACATCAAACGTTACCGTTAATCTAATATCAGCTTCGCCAGCATCTTCCTTTGGGTTAAAGATAAAACAATAATTTCTTTCATCCCATCCTGAGATATTCGCTTCTGCTGAAAAAGTATGAGTATAAGTCCCGTCCCCAACAACATACGTCCAGCTAAAAGGGTCGTTGTGACCGTCAACATTCCCAAGCACCGTATTTGTTCCAGCTGCACAGGTGCCTTTTCTTACAGCCCACTGTACGGGGTCATAATCATCATCAATTAGAGTAGCACCCAAATACAATGTTCCGGATACGCAATCACCTTCTTCTGGAATGGTTATTTCTGCAGTTCTGACAACTTGTGCTTGAGCAAAATTAACTGCAAAGGCAAAAGATAAAGCAATTACGCCTAAAATTATTAATTTTTTCATGCCTTTTTGTTACTTATTTCCCCCACTTATTACGTGCACCATAATAAATGAGGTTTTTAATTTTTATTATCCGCTGTGCTTTACCGCCACAGCCGCGGTCGACCGCCCTCCCAAAATAAAAAACCTTGAAGTTCTAAAAACTTAAGGCTTTAAAAAGTCCGGAGGAATTAAATCATTTAATTGATGACGGGTTTTTGGTGTTACCACCAACGTAACGTTTGTTTCCCCCTACAAACGGGTTACGTTATTAAAGCGCGTATTATTTATTTTACTCGCCCTTCAAATATTGTCAATAGTTTTACGGCTTTTACAAATGAAATCCGGCAATAAATTTGATATAATAGAGAAAATATATCTGGGTACTGGGCTAGAGAGGAAATCATCCAGCCAGCACCCAGGTATATTTTTTCTATTTGGTTTAAAAAACCGCCAAGAAGAACCCCTCCGTTATGGTTCGGCGTGGTCAAAAATCCCGGAAATATCTTTCCCCCTTTTCGGGATGATTGGAGGTTGTATTCTCAGTACAATCCCCTTATGGGTTATAAAAAGACCATTAAAGTTAAAGTTGAAAATCCTGTTTATGATTTGGACCACGGTATCGGTAGCAATTCTGATAAAAATGATACACTTCGGTCTTGTTAATCGTTTTCCCCTGGATGTAGTTGATAGAGTCTTTATTTTTTCTTGTTGGGTGACCGCGACTGCGGTCGCCCTATACCAAAAACAATAGAAACGCGGTTGCGCCGGATAAGATAATAAAATCTTATCCGGTGTTTTTATTTTAAAAAGAGGGGTCGCGTTGCGCGACCCCAAGGGCTCCTTTTAAGAAAGGAGGTATGCAAGGAACTAAAAGGAGCCGAAACCAAGCCCTCGGGAACAGGGGACAAAAAAGGCTTGGTTAATTTTATTATAATGCGCAAAAACAAAAAGGGGCAAGCATTGGCCCGCCCCATTTATAAAAAATTCTTATTCTAATTCTTATTCTATATCTACGGGAAAAAGTTTGTAAATCGTGGTGACGCCTCCCTCCACGCCGCCAATATTGTCCTTCACAACAATAAATTTATCCGGAATTTCCTCTATTTTTTGAAGGTGTTTTTCTCCGATTCTGATTTCAGATTTCAACAAAAAAAAACAATACGGCCGATAAGTACCGTAATAGCTGTCTATATCAAAAGCAACCAAAACAACCTTTTTTCCGGCATCTCTTTTTGTAGATACCCATAAAATATGTTTATTGGGTAATTTTGTTCTGGCTACACCTAACCAATGGGCTCTACCGCCCAAGATTCCCAGAACAACTCCCAACACAACAAAACAAGAGATGTCACGAAAGAGATTTGGATTCGGCCTAAAATCCAAAATGCTTCCGGGAAAAGTTACGTAAGCCGCAACCCCCAAAAACAAAATCACCAAGAAAAACCAAAACCAAAATTTTCTCATCTTAACCTCCTTTTATTTAAGGTTCAGAAATTAAATTATAAAACAATAAATTTTAAATGTCAAGAAAAACCCAACATCTTTACGATGTTGGGAAATTTTTTGTGCTTAAAACTTTTTTAAAACAGCATGCGTTAAGCTTAAAAATCCTTTTTCTTTTAATTTCAATCCCGGAATATCTTCCAATGCTTCCACCCAGCCGCTAAATAAACCGTTGTCATGAATGCTCATCTGCGGAACCTGACAAATAATTCTTACTGCCCGCCCAATAAGATGTTGTTTTCGGTCAAAATAATGGTCCCCTTTTTCAATGTCTACAATTTCGCAAATGTCTCCCTTTTTGAATTGCAAGAAATTTTCTTCCAAACTTTCCTCCTTTATTAGGTTTGAAAAACAACCCCAATAATGTTATCTAACAGAAAAATAAATGTCAATCTTTAAACTATTCTTCATTCCAACTTTCAAATTCCGGTTTAAAATCTAAATCGTATAAAGAATCATCTTTTAAGCCCACCAGGCTTTGCCAATTATTAAGAATGCTGGGAGTAAAATAAACGGATAGATCTCCGTTCACGATAATCGGACTAAGCGATATTAGAGAACCGTTAATTGTTGTCCCGCCGGCACCAAAGGTAGTTGTTCCGGTCACATAAACAATTCCGTTAATGGTAATTCCGCCGCCAAGTTCCAGATTTCCTTCAACTACCAATGCCAAATAGTTTTCGTACGCAGTAATTTCACCGCCGGTAATTTTAATATCTCCCTTAATATATAATGCTCCGGTAAAATTCAAGTTATTCAATACGCGATTCGGAGTCTTTTCCCCCTTTGTACAATCTTCATCATTTATGTAAAGAATATCGTCTACGGTTTTACCCTCAAGATAATTTTGCGCTTCACAAAGATTTTTGACGGTTTGATTCTGATAATCGGTAAAATCAAAATCGGGAATTACGGCCGACTCATCTTCAACTATCTTCCCGTCTATACATTTGTTCGCATCTTCGGGGGTTTTTTTGCATAAACATTTATCATTTTCTTCTTTGCCCTTGCAATAAAATTCCTCTTCGGCAAAAACATTTCCATCCACCAACACGCTGCCGTTTGCATTAATTATCTGTGGGGTGTAAAGCCCGTAATCAAAGGCAAATGCTTTATTATTGGGAAAATTACGCAATATTACCTCTATTTTCCGGCGATTGTTCTTATTTGTAGATTCGCCGATTATGGTGGCGTAACCATTAACCAAATGTCCCGCATAAATGTTTGCACTTAATCCATTGATTCCGAAAATGGTTTCATTTTTATCACGATAAGATAAATCGTTTCTAAAATTATAAATCCCCTCACCCGCTCCGCCCTCTGCGGTATAAAATGCCTGAGAGGTAGATATATTATTGCGATTTGCTACGGTTTGCTGCAAAACATTTCTTGCCAATAATAAAGAGGTGCCCAATGAAAAAATTCCAATGGCTAATATGGCCACAATGGTAATTATTCCTTTTTCCTCTTTTTTTTGCATTTTAGTTTCGTTGCGCTAAAGTTGTTTTAAATGAAACTTGTGATTCTTTTCCCTGAAGCGTCATTGCTACTTTTAGCGCATTTTTCTTGGGTAAAAAATTTAAATTGGTAACAAGGGTATCGGCTGCATTAATTTGAACACCATTATAAATAATCTTATTTCCGTCTTGCTCAAAAGTTCTTTCACCGGTGCTTGTTTTTAATTTTAGTTTTGAAGCAGAAACAACCTCTATTTCTTTAGAAATCCTTATTGACTGGGCTAATTTGTTAATTAAATATTCTGCTTCCGATTGAAGTTTTTGTTTTTCGCGAATCTCTCTGGCGTACCTTAAACCATTAGTGGCAGCCATTAAAAGAAGGGTTGCTCCAACAATACCGATACTAATGGCGACAAGCATTTCGATGAGGGTAAAACCTTTTGATTTAAAAGTTCTGGTAAACATAATTTTCAAGCGTTAATTTTCTGTTTCTTAAACCATTATTCCACTCAACGGTCGCTACAACCCTTTTTGTGTAATCGTTTACCGAAAAAATATCAATGTCCCGGCTATATAAACCATCAAGCTCTGCTTCTTCGCCCGCCGCAATCTCCCAACTATCTCCATTTTCAACAAACATACATTTTGAAGTTTCGTTACAGACGCCAAGAGGAAAAACTGCGTCCCATTGACTTAAATTAGTAATGGATTTTTCCAGAGCTTTGGAAATCTCCACGCTTTCTATTAAATAAAGGTTTGCCTGAAGCTCGGTTTGATTGGCGCGACTAACCCTTATTGAATAACTGATTAAACCCTGAAAAGCAATAAGGATAATCGCAATAATAGTTATCCCAAAAAGAGCCTCAATAATAGCAAAGCCGCGATTGTTTTTAATTGTTGAGCTCATAAATACTACCGTCGGCACTAATGCGGATTGTTGCTTCTTTTCCTCCCGCTAAAATCTTTATTTCTTTATTTAAACTTTCCGCACTAAGACGCTTAAAGAAAACGGGAAGGTTTTGCACAGAAGCAGATAAATAAATACTTTTTTTATCACCGCAATCGCTGTCACAAGCAGAACCGCATCTTTCTGAAAGAATTAATTTCTTTTCAGCGTCAGAGTAATCAACATAATGACAAACAGAATTGGGATTAGTTTGAAATCCTGTTTCTGCTTTATTTCTTGCTTCTCTAAGCATCAAAAGAACGCTTTCTTTTGCTTGGTTAAAAATAATTTTGTCTCTGCTTTTTTTCCAAGAATAAAAAGAAGTTACGGTCAAAATAGCAATTACCCCTACAACTATCAGTAGTTCAATTACGGTAAATGCGTTTTTATTTTTTTTCTTCATAAGGCTTGGGTTGCTTGATAAATTGGTAAAAATATTGATAAGGCGATAAAGCCAACTCCGATTCCGGCAATAACTAAAATTAACGGTTCAATGGTGGCGGTAAGAATTTCGGTTTTATGGCGAACCGATTTATCATAAAAGGTGCTTAAACGCACAAAACTTTCTTCAAGTTTTCCGGTTTTTTCGCCAACCTCTACCATTTTTTGCAACTGAAGAGGAAAAAGAAAAGGAAATGGTTTTAACGCCTCAGAAAGATTGGTTCCGTGGACAAGAATGGGGTTCATATTAGCAAGCGTTTTTCGATAAACCTCGTTTTTAAGGGTTTTTTCCGAAACCTCTATTGAGCGCAAAAGGGAACCGCATTAAAAAGCGCCTCTAAAGAACGGAAAAAAATTGCCAAATTCGTCTCTTTTATTAATTTCCCAAAAATTGGGGCTTTTAAATAAAGATAATGAATGTAATAACGAGTTTTTTCTTTTTTAAGCAAGAAAATAAATAAACCGATAAAAATAATCAAGGCACCAATAATTACATAATAATAATTTTGGATAAAAGCACTTATCCAAAGCAAAATCTTTGTGGGTAGGGGTATTGGAGTACCGAGTTCTTTAAATAGCGTTGCTATTTGCGGAAGCACATAAACCATCATTACAACGGCAACTATTAACATTACAAAAATAACGATTGTCGGATAGGCCATACTCGATTTAACTTTTCTCTGAAGGTCGTATTGATATTGCAGGTCGTCGGAAATTCTGTCTAATGTATCGGTAAGTTTTCCCGCAACCTCCCCAAGGTTTACTGCTTCTACCAAAAACTCAGAAAAGTATTTACGGGGAACCTTTGCCATTGCCGCGGAAAGCTTTTGCCCGTTCTCTATATCAATAACCATCTGACTTATATGCTTTTTAATTTGTTTGCCAGAAACCTGCTCCCCAAGAACCCTAAGCGCGTCAGAAACAGTAATGCCGGCAGCAATCATTGCCGCTAAATTACGAAAAAAGTTAATTCTGTCTTGGGCTGAAAATCTTGAAAAGGGAAAAATTTTTCTCAAAGAAAATGCCGTTCTAGAATCAAGGACAACCAAAATCACGATTGAACCGTCTTTAGTAAGCTTTCTTTTTGCTGCCCGTTTTGAAGATGCTTTTATTGTGCCGCTAACAACTTTATTATTTTTATCTAAAATTTTATAAAAAAAATCCGGCATTTTTAATTTTTAGTTATTTCTGGTTGCTCTTAACACCTCCTCAAAGGTAGTCACTCCGCTAAAAACTTTTTGTAAACCATCAACAATCATCTCGCAAAAACCGTTTTTCTTGGCCTCTTCCTTAATTTGTTCAGAGGGTGTATGGCTAATGATTAAATTATAAATTGGCTTAGTAACCTCTAAAACTTCAAAAATTCCAATTCTTCCGCGGTATCCGGTTTGCATACAGGCTTCGCAACCGCTGCCAACCCGAAATTTCATACTTTTTAGTTTATTAACGTCTTTGCCCATTAATTTTAATGCCTCAACAATATCCTTGCGTTCTTTTATTCTCCCTAAAATTGATTCGCTTATTTGAACTTCTTTACCGCAAACATCACAAACTTTTCTTACTAATCGCTGAGCGATAATTAAATTCAGCGTAGAGGCAACCGCAAACTCTTCTACTTTCATTTCTAAAAATCTGGTAATTACCGAAACAGCATCATTGGTATGAAGGGTGGTTAAAACCAAATGGCCGGTAAGGGCTGCTTCGGAAGCCATAATTGCAGTTTCTGAATCCCGTATTTCGCCAACCATAATCACATCAGGGTCTTGCCTCAAAAGCGAACGTAAACCAGAAGCAAAAGTCAAATTGGCGCGAGGATTAATTTGAACCTGATTTATTTCGTTAACTGCATATTCAACCGGGTCTTCGAGTGTAGAAATATTAATTTTGTCCTTCTTTAAAAGATGTAAAAGTCCGTAAAGGGTGGTAGTTTTTCCGCATCCGGTAGGACCGGAGGCGACAATCAAACCAAAGGGTTTTTCAATGTTTCTCATAATCAAGTTCTCCTGTTCTTGAGAAAATCCCAAATGAGCAATAGATAAATCTTTATGTGAATCGTCTAAAATTCTCAAAACCACTTTTTCTCCGTAAAGCGTAGGCATAGTAGAAATTCTCAACGAGACATTTGTAAATCTATCCAGTTCAATTCGGCCGTCCTGAGGATGTCGGTAATCATCAATCTTTAAATTTGCCATTAATTTTAGGCGCGCAACAACGGCATTGTAAATGTTTTTAGGAAGAGTTAAAACGCTGTGTAAAATACCGTCAACACGAAAACGAACCACCGAATCATATCGTAACGGCTCAAGATGAATATCGCTTGCTTGCTCGGAAACAGCGTAACCGATAATTAAGTTTCCCAATTCTACGATATTCCCGTTAGTGCCAACGCCTAAAGAAATTAATTTGAGAATATCTTCTTTAAAATCCTGACTATAATTTTTTAAAATAAAGTCAATGTCTTCTTTTTGCGCGCAAAACCATTCCACGTTGTCTCCAAAACGTTCTTTGGCAAAATTTCGTAAATTTTCATTCTCCGGATTAAGAGCAGCAATTTCTACCTTGTTGCCTCTTTTGCTAAAAATAAAAGCCTGAAACTCTTCAACCAATTCTCGCGGCATAGACATAAGAATTTCAGGAGGCGGCACCTGTCTTTCTTTTTTATTAAAAATATAAGAAAATGATTGTTTTTTATCCGATTTCATAAAAATAAAAACCACTATTGAAGTTACTGATTTCAAACCCTTAAATCATCCTCCAATAGTAGTTAAAATTTACAAATTCTTAGTAAGAAGAATTTTACCACCTTAACTTTAATATTGTCAAGATGAGCATAAAACAAATTACCAACCTCCGCCTCCGCCGCCTCCTCCGCCGCTGCCTGCTCCGCCGCTGCCGCCTGCTCCGGAAGCACCGCCGACATTTGAGGAAATACTTGAAGATAAGCTGCTTATTGCCGAACTGAAACTGTTCGCATCAAAACCGGCAAGATTAGCCCCGACATACCATGCAGGAACATGGGTTTTAAAATATTCTTCGCCGTAAATATATTCCATTTTCTTAATCCATTCTTTGGCGATATTAAAAACAATCGCATAGGGTAAAAGTTTTTCAAAAATATTTTCTTTTTCATAAAACTGCTGACGGTATTTTTCTGCGGTTTGCATATACAATTTAAATCCTTTAATGCGCCATAATAATTCCGTACCCTTAATTGTGCGTTTGGGCATGATAAAAGAAAAGATTTCCAGGATGATGCCGGAGATAAGCAACGCAACGAGATGGAAAAACACACCAAGAAAGAAAATGACAAAACCCGCACCCAAAAATCCAAACTGAAACCAAAGACCCTTTTTCGCGATTAATCCTCTGTTTACTAAATCATCTCTGAGCATCTTTGTGATTTCCGAAAATATCATTCTTCTTTCTGAAAGATGCTCTTTTCTGATTTCGGAAAGCGTAATCTCGTCCCTGCCCATAAACAGCCATACGATGATTTTTTTCTCGATTTCCGATAAATTCTTGTTTTCGATATAATCCGCTTTCAGTATCTTTAATTTGTAATCTTTGCTCTTCAAAAATCCTCCTTCAATTTCCTGAATTGAAATAAATCCCCTGACTGCCAAATCAATAATCGTGGCGGTGGTAAATTTATTACTAAAATGTCCGTTGGTCATCAATCCGCCCATCTGAATCGGGCTTAAGTTTTCCGGAATTTCAAACTCGGGAATTATGGTTTTTTTCAGGTTCGGGTCATCGCCGTATTTTTTCCATAAAACAAAACAAATAATAAAGACCAAAACCGGCAATAACATCCAAATATTCGGCCAGCCGAGATAATCACCGTACTTGTCGCGAAAAGTCAGTTTGTACGGCGTAAAAATATTTTTCGGCACGGCTACGGAAACCGTAATTCCTTCCCCCTCTAGAAGTTTTTGGGTGGAATAAAATCGTAAAATATTTTTCGACCATTCGTAATTTGCTAAATTTTTGTTCTGGCTTCCTATTGTTCCCGTATAATAATCTACCTTGCTGTTATCTTTGCTTATTTCTTGCGGAAAAAATATCAATGCTTCAAAGTTATCGGTCTGAATTTGCCAGAAATTTCCGTTCAGATTCCAATATAATTCATCAAAATCCGGATTATTAAATCTAATTGCGTTCTTAACTTTGTATTTTATCCTGTAATGGTTCTCTCCCTGAACCGTAATGTTTGGGTCACCAATTTTCCAAGTAACGGTATGGTCTTTTGTGCTTTTAATGACTTTGTATTTTAAGGGATTTCCGAAAAAGTCGGTAATGCTGATCAACTCAACCGGGTTATAGATTACACTTCCGTCGGTTAATTTTATTTGCGCGGGTAAAATGCGAAAAATTCCGTGTTTTTCCGGCAAATTTCCGCAGTCGGCAATTATTGATTCGGTAATTGTCAAAGAAGAATCCTTGTTGACAATAATTTCGCTGCGAAAATCTTTAATATACCAGTCGGTTATGGAATTTAAATCCCGCGCCGAAACCGGCAATGCCAGCACCAGGAAAAATATTGTGAATAAAGTTATTTTTTTGTTCATAAAAATTAATAGTTATTAATTACCAATTTATCTCCAATTTTTAAATTTATTTTTTGTGCCAAACCGGCGTTAACCTCTAAAACATAACCCGATTTCTCAATGGGATTAATCGCTTTACAGGCCTCATCGCTGCAGGGTTGAATATTTTCTCCGATATAAACAACTTCTTTATTTTCGTTTAGCCAGATAATATCTAAAGGAATTAAGGTATTTTTCATCCAAAAAGCATGGTTGCTATATTCCGGAAAAATAAAAAGCATTGCCCGATCTTCATCCAAATATTTTCTAAACATTAGTCCGAGCATCAAATCTTTTGGCTTTTCAACGATTTCCGCATAAAAACAATTATCTCCGAAACAAACCCTTCCGACTTTCGCATCTTTAACCGCAATAACGCTTTCAAAATTACGTTTTTCAAGAAAACTTTCCGCCTCTTCTTTTTCCATCGGCTGCGGTTGACTAATGATGCTTTTGATGGGAATGATACGGTATAAAATCCTCGTTCCGTATATCTCTAATCTTACCGCCAACCCCTGCTGGGTTTGTTCGGAAAAGTACTGGTCAAAAATAAAATTCCCCAAAGAATAAAAAATCATTTTGCCTTTATAGTTTTCGTACTCTTGGATAACGTGGGGGTGGTGACCGATAATTAGGTCTGCGCCGGCATCGATGATTTTATGACCCAAATCTTTTTGTTGTTGCGAGGCGTTGATTTTATATTCTTCACCCCAATGCATACTAACAATGAGAAATTTATCCGGATTTTCCTCCTTTATTTTTTTTACCATTCCCGCTATTGTTTCGCCCTTACATTCGGAAAAGGTCGTATTAAAAGCCAGAAAAATTAATCCTTCTCTTTCAACATAATCGTTAGAACAAGCAATGGGGTCGCCAACCCAATCAATACCCGCCCGACTTAAAATTGTTTTTGTTTCTTCTAAGCCCCTTTGGTACATATTTAGGGTGTGGTTATTAGCCAGAGAAAGAATCCTAAAATTTGAAGAAAAAAGCGGCTCAACAACCTTATCGCTAAAGGCAAAATTCATTGCGGTCAAAGAAAATTTTAAAGGACTTTCCGATATCGGACCTTCAAGGTTGGCAAAAACAAAATCGCTTTTGTTTAAAAAGTCCCTAATTTTTGCAAAGGGATAATCAAAGCCGTTCTTTTCCATTTCCAATTCTACTTTTCGGTCAAGCATAATGTCCCCGACAAAAAGGACATTTATTGGCTTAATTTCTGCAATATCCAGCGGTTTGTTAATATCCTGATTTTCTACTTTAAGGAGCCGATGTCCGCCTTCTTTTAAAATCCCGAGGCTAAAAATAAGAATAATAGATAAAAAAATCGCGACAATCAAAAAGTTCCCGATTTTGATGCTTTTCTGAAAAGCCATATATCTTTATTATACTCCTAAAATACAAAAAACTGCCACAACGGCAGTTTTTTGTATGGAAAAATTTCTATTATTTTCGACCTTTCCATTTATTATTACAGCTCTTTTTTTATTTTATTTCATTTCTCAGCGGCGCCAATCTTCTATGTTCGCAAAATTCAACAGCATTTTTGGGACTAAAATCAAAGGCCTTAATTATTGAGTCTTCTTTTTTGCCGAACAGAATAATTATCTCTCCCGCTTTCAGCTCTCGGGTTCTGGTAAAATCATCGGGAAAAATCGCCCTTACTTTTTGCGACGTCGGAGCGTCCAAACATTCAACAATTAATTCTTTGTCATAAACATCAAAAATTTTTACGCAATAAATGTTTCGAAAATCAATCTTTTGATATCCCTCATAAAAAGGACCGATACCGGGAAAATTTCGCGCCTTGCCGGAAAAAAACATCTTTTCATGAAAAGAAGTCAGGGCAACACCAAAACTTATAATTAAAATCAAAATCAATAGCCCCAAAAAAGAATAAAAAACCGGCTTGCGATAGAGGGGGCTAAAATGAAAAACCAACGTTTCACAAATAACCAACAAAAGAATTACAAAGGCAATAATTCCCCACGGCAGAGCGAAAATCAAATTCAAAATGCCGCGAAAACCAAACGCAATTAGCGCCCAACCGTTATTGATTTTAAAAATAAAGAAAACAAAGCTCAAAAAGTAAATTGAAAAAAGAAAAATCAAAAATAAAATTCCGACAAAAATTAAAGCACGAATCCAGAAGTAAGATTTCGGCTTCATCTTTACTTTTCCGCTTTTTATTTTGTTTAAAATTTCTTCCTTAATTTTATCGCTCTTCATATTCTAATTTCATTTTATCGCATATTTTTTTAATCATCTTTTTCCCTCTTTTAAGCCTTACGCCGACCGTAGAAAGAGGAAGATGCATAATTTCGGCAATCTCCCCGTAGCCCAACTCCTCAAAATAAAAAAGAATTAATGGCTCGCGGTACTTTATCGGAATTTGGTCCAGACAACGTTCGATTATTGTTTTGATTTCGTCTTGCCGAGTCTTCTTATCCGCTTTTTCTTCGGAAACGGGATGGGGGAAAATTGTATCGGCGTCAAAAAAGAAAAGCGGCGCCCTTTCTTTCTTTTTTAATAAATTAACTAATTCGTTATGGGCAATTCGGTAAATCCAGGAAGAAAATTTTTTATCTCTATCAAAGCTTTTTATGTTTGTATAGGCCTTGATAAATATTTCTTGAACAATGTCCTCAATATCTTCTATTCCGACTAAAAATTTTTTGGCATAACGCTTAAGTTTATCTTCGTATCTTTCTACCAAAATACCAAACGACTCCAAATCGCCCGACTGAACCATAGCAACAATTTCTTCGTCGGTCCTGTGCATAACCTATAGATTATTACAATTTTCAACGCAGAAAAACTCACATCTGGTTGATGCCGCAGCGTTGAAAAAACTTTTATCCATGTTTTTATTACTCGCAATAATTAAATTAAAACTATTTGTTTTTGACTTTCCAATAGCGGAAATATCCGAGCTTTACAATTTCACTAACAAAAAAGTAGCCGATGATTAAACCAAAAATAACAAACAATGATTTTAAATCCGGAACCACAAAATGAAAAATTGCCCTGCCCAAACCCGTGAACGGCAAAATAACGGTCACTAAAACCGTAATAATGGAAACAAGCAGAAATCCAAAATTCGGCATTTTGCCCCTGATAAAAAATCGCGATGTTCTTAAAGAAAATATCAGAACAATTTCGGTAATAATGCTTTCGATATACCAAAGTGTCTGTAATCTTGACTCCCCAAAATTACGGAATATTCCAAAAAAGAGAAAATCAAAAACCGTGCTGACGAGTCCGAGAAAAACAATCAACCAAATTACCTTGCTCAATTGGTAATACTTTGGTCTTCTTAACTCTTCTGCGTCCACGCTGTCCGAAGAAACGGCGATTAGCGGAAAATCGGACAAAAGATTAATAAGTAAAATTTGAATTGGCAGCGTCGGCAAAAAGGGAATCATTAACGAAATTATGGCAATGGAAACAAAGTTTCCAAAATTACTGGCAAGGGTTGTCTTAATGTATTTATTAATGTTGGAAAAAATATTTCTGCCGTTAAAAATACCGTTAACAATTACATTTAAGTCTTTTTCCGTAAGTATAATATCGGCAACTTCTCGGGAAATATCTGCGGCGCTATCAACAACTATTCCCACATGGGAAGACTTTAATGCCGGAGCATCGTTGATTCCCTCTCCCAAAAAACCGACTTCGTATTTGTCGCTTAATGTTTTTACGATTCTGTGCTTCAATTGGGGAGATATTCGAGCAAAAACCGAATATTTTCGACAAGCGGCTATAAATTCTTCTTCTGAAAGAGTGTTCAGTTCTTTACCAGATAAAACATCTTCGGGATTTTTGATCAGCCCAATTTCTTTAGCCACATATCCAGCAACTTCTTTGGTGTCTCCGGTAATAATCTTTACCTCCACGCCCAATTTTCTGGCATTATGAATTGCCTTTTTAGCGGTCGGTTTAAGTGGATCAAGAAAAGCAAAGTAACCCAAAAATTTCAGTTCTTTCTCGTCTTTTTCGGAATAGGTTTCGGCCGCAATTTCTTTGTAGGCAATCGCCAAAATCCTTCGTCCCCTTTTGCCGTCTTCTTCAACTTGGGTTTTTATTTTATCCATGCTTAACCCATCTTTAAATTGGGAAGAAATTTCCAGAATTTTTTCAGGAGCGCCTTTTACAATTAAAACATTCTTATTGCCTTTTTCCGACTTAACGAGAACACTATTCATCAACCTTTCGGGAGTAAAGGGAATCTCTTTAAGCGATTTAAAATCCTTTAAAATTGAACGCACATCGCCATTAACCTGATTAAAAATTGCCGAATCAAAAAGGGTTAACGAAGATTCTATCTCTTCCTCAATTAACGCAGAAGATAAAAGAGCATATTGAATACATTTGTTTTTATTGGAGGAAAAAACTTTTTCCAAAACCATTTTGCCTTCGGTAAGAGTTCCGGTTTTATCGCTGCATAAAATCTCAATATTTCCCAAATCTTCAACTGCCGATAATCTACGCACAATTACTTTTTCTTTGGCCAACTTAAGTGCTCCGTTAGATAAAGAAATTACCGCAATTAAGGGCAGGGCCTCGGGAATTATTCCCACAATTAGGGCGATACAGAAAACCGAATATTCAATTAGGTTGGTCGTACCTTTAATTAAAAGGTTTGCCAGATAAACAATAATAATTGTAATTACAACAATTTTTAAAATCAGACGGGAAAATTTCAAAAGATTTTTTTCGTAAAAACTCTCTTTTTTAATACCCGAAGTTAATTCGGCAATTTCCCCCAAGACCGTATTTTTCCCAGTAGCAATTACCAGGCCCTTTAATTCTCCGGAAACAACTGCGGTTCCGGCAAAAACAATGTTTTTCGCTTCAAAAATTTCTGTAGCCGGCTCTGTTAATGGATCGGGGGTTTTGGGAACGCTTACCGACTCTCCGGTCAAAACCGATTCGTCTACCACCAAATCTTCGCTTTTTAAAACTAAAATATCGGCAGGGGCAATTGCGCCTTGTTCTAATAAAACAATATCTCCGGGAACAACCGAAGATTTATCAATATTTTTTTCAACCCCATCTCTTAAAACCCTTACCTTAGAAGGAAGATACTTTTTTAAAAGGATAATTGCTTTTTCCGCTCTCAATTCCTGCAAAAAACCCAAAGTAACATTAATTAAAACAAAACTTAAAATTACCAATGCATCAATTTTCTCTCCGACCAAAAAAGCCAGCAGGGCGGCGGCAATCAAAAGATAAACGAACGGCGATTTTATCTGCCTGATCAAAACATCGACCAAAGTAATTGTCTCTTTCTTGGGCTCGTTCGGGCCGTATTGCTTAATTCTTTCCTGTGCTTCTTTTTCAAAAAGTCCTCCTTCCGAAGTATTAAAAATTTTTAGCACTTCCTCAACGGATTTATTTGTATACTGAGAAAAAATCATTGGTTTATAGCAACGAAGATTTTTCGCTAAAATTCTTTAATTAATTTGAATACTGGTAATAAAGCGGTGAACCGTTCGGACCATTATTTACGGCGCGGAAAACTCCGCTTCCTCCTTTCGGCGTGGGCGCGGTAATATTCAAAGTTACTGGTTCGTTCTCGTTTTCTAAATTAGCATAAATTGCACACTTGCTTCCGTTTTCCGAAACAATGTATCTATAACCTGAATTGGTATCGGTTCCGCTCTTTGGGTCTTTGGGGACCATTTTTAAATACTGCCGATATTGAGGGTTTTTTGCCAAAAGTTCATTTGCCACCTCCATTAAATCGTAATCCCCATCTCCTGCATCCGGCAGATAACAAGACATTACTAAAAACCTGCCAATCTGCGAAATCTCGGCCTTTCTTTTTACGTCCCTGGCCTTGTCTCGCGCGGAAACCAACGAGGTAATTATGATAGATGCTAAAATCCCGATAATTGCTATTGTTACCAGGGTCTCAATTAAAGTAAAGCCGTGTTTTTTCATATTTACTTTATTCAAGTGCTCTTTTAATTTTTTTCTTTAAACCATCGGGATCAAATTCAGCATATTTATAAACCTCGGGAGGCGGGCCAGATTTTAGAAATTTATTTATGCCGATAACGCGCTTGGGATAATCTTTCGGCAAAATAAAGGGGTTTAAAAATCCGGGCCAACCATTGTGTAGTGTAACCACCCTTTCTCTGTCTTCATCGGAAAATATTGAATTTGCTTTTTGGGGATCTCTCTCGCGGAGTTCCTCAAATAATTCCGGCGAAGTTACGGCAATAATTTTAATATCGTAATCTTGCTCCAAGTCGGGTAGAATTTCTAAAACATTTGCCAAAACCTGACCTCCGGAAATTGCCAAAACAACTTTTCTTTTTCCGTTTTCCGAAAAATTTTTAAAAATATAAGCACCGTTGATTGCTTCTTTAGCTTCGGGAACTCCGTTTCCGCGTTTAAATACCGGAGTATTCGGCCTCATTACCGACAAAGCAATCGGTTCTCCTTTTTCCAAAGCATAAAATAACATTTCAATGGTTTCGTTTGCGTCAAGCGGCTTATAAACCTTAATTCCCGGATAAGCGGTATAAAGCGACATCCAAAAAAGACCGTGATGGGTTGGTCCGTCTTCTCCGGTTTCGGGACCGTCGTGAGCGGCCATCACGATAAAAAATCCCTTACATAGAGAGTTGGTAGCGTTGGTTATTAAAGCCATTCTTACGGCATTGGCCATAATTGAGGTAAAAACTCCATAGGTGGCAAAAACGCTCATTGCTTGAAAACCGCCGGGCAAAACATCCTGTGTAAGCGCGGCAGACATCATTGCCATATTTTGTTCGGCAATGCCGAATCTGATTCCCCTACCCAATGGATTTTTGGGGCTAATTACGCCGTAAATATTTTCTGCGGCACCGGTAAGAATTGACTTCATTAAATCACCGGCACCGATATAGAAAAATGCGGTTTTGGTCATTAACCATTTGAAAAATGCCTCGGTAGCTTTTCTGGTGGCAACGGGTTTTCCTTCTTCAAAAATTAATTCCGGCGGCAAAACATCGGGTCTTTTAATTGATTTGTAATCAATCAACGGTCTTCCTTTTAATGTTTTTTCCATTTGTTTTTTAAGTTCTTCTTCCGGCTTTAATTTTTTCTTTCCGACTTCAATGCGACCAAGCAAATAATCAATGTCTTGAGCATTCAATTGGCTAAGCACGGCTTCAATATCTTTTACCTGTTCTCCTTCGATTCCGGGAATATTAAATCCTAAATTTTTCATTACCTGAACATATTCTTCGTGCGGCAACGGCGTACCGTGAGAGTCGGCGGAATTTTCTAAACGTCCATAATATTTTCCTTTAACGGTGTGGCAAATTATAACCGTTGGTCTTTTGTTGCCAAAACCCATTTTTGCTTTTTTATAAGCATAAATTAGCTCGGTAAAATTGTGACCATCAACCTCAATAATATTCCATCCTGCAGCAAACCAATAATTAAGATAGGGCGCACTAATAACGTCAGTGATCGGACCGTCGATGCCAAAGCCATTAAAATCCAAACTTACAATTAAGTTATCAATGCCCAAAGAAATTGCCAAATTTCTCGCTTCAAAACTCATTCCTTCCTCGGTTTCTGCATCGCCGGCCATTACAAAAACCTTTGCAGTTAAACCGTTGGATTTCTGTAGCGTTGCCAAACCCAGTGCGGCAGAAAAACCGTGACCGGAAGAACCGGTTGAAGCATCGGAAAAGGGATAATTTGCTTCCACGTGACCCGTTGGTCCGTCACAGTGACGAAAACGAGCCAGGCAAGGGGGGTAAAATGCGTCTAATTTTGAAACGTCGAATTTTTCTCCCCTTCTTTTAAGACTTTCATAGATTAAGGATAAAACCGAATGAAATAATGGGGTACAGTGCCCCGCCGACCAAACCATTCTGTCTCTTCCCGAATGATTAGGATTAATCGGGTCAAAGGCAAATTCTCCGGAAAGAAAAATTGATAAAATTTGCTCAACTTTTGATGAAGAGCCGCCGGGATGGCCGGATTTAATGCTGTCAATTGCAGCAAAAGCAAGTCCGCGAATAATTTTAGCTAAATGTTTTGATTTTTCTAAATCAATTCCTGCCAAGGGTTCAAGGGGTAATTTTCTCAAATCCATATAAAAACCGCCTTCGGCAATGTAGCGAAAACGTTTCGGCTCTTTTTTTGCTAAAACCGTCAACTGTTTTTTATTCAAAATATTATAACCCTTGCTTTTAAAGGTTTTTTTTCTTTTGGACATACTTAAAAAATTTAATTATTATCCTTTTCATTTTATCAAATTTTAAATAAAAAGTTAAAAACAAACCCGCAAAAACGGGTTTGTTTTTATTTAAAGTTTTTTTAATCGTTCTCTCCTGTTTCTAATGCTGCTTTCAATTCTGCCCTTGCTTGTTCCATTGCTCTCTTAAAATAATCTAATGCCTCTTTAAATTCTTTCTGTCTTATTTCTACTAAACCCTTAACTTCCAATCTTTCAATTTCCTTTTTCTGCTGAATAAATTTTTCCTTTGCCGTTTTTATGGCATTTTTTAAATCTTCCTTGATCTTTGCCGGATCCTCTCCGTTGGTACAAGCCTCTTTTGCTTTCTGAACCGCAGCGTTATAAGCATCAATGTAAGCAATTTTTGCGTCTTCAATCGCAGTTTTTCTCTCGTTAATTAAGTCATCTAATCCATTACGAAAATCCGTAATTGCCCTATCTACTGCTGCTTGTCTGCTTGCAATCGCTTCCTTTACCGCTTCTTTAAAATCTACCAATGCCTGCTTTTGTTCTGAAGTTGATGCCTTTTCCTCTAATAGCCCGAAGTGCTCTTCCCACTTTTCTTCCCATCTGTTTCTGAACTGTTCTAGTTTCTGGTCTCTATTTTCTCTTTTTTCATTCAATCTTTCCATTCTTTCGGTCTGCTTTTCCAAAATTTTTGCCTCTTTTTGGACTAATACTTGATCAATTTTTGTCACCCACTTTTCAAGGTTACTACAAATTAAAGCAGTCATAGTTGAATCATTTATCCTGTTTTTGCGAATACTCTGCATTTCTTCCTGCCATTGTTGGTGCTCCTGTCTAACCTGTTCCCATCTCTGTTGCCACTCTTCTCTTCTTTGCTCTATCTTCTGCCTGATTTCTTCTCTGGGATTAATGTTTTGACCAAACCGCAAGGCAGCAAAAGTAAATTCCGGCAAAAGCAGGGCAAAAACCAAAAAGCCGACGAAAATAACTAAAATTTTAGAATGTAATTTGATCATAGGATTGGCCAAAATCATCAATCGCTTGAGTGTCTAAATTCAACAATAAAGCATCGTTTAATTCTTCTAAACAAATCGTTTGTTCATTTTCTGCCAACGCAATCATTGCGGCAATTGCGGTATCGATGCTCCCGTCAGCTTCCGGGACAGAAACTTCTTTAGGGACCATTACCAACGGCTGTTCGGTTTCAATCGTTCCAACTCCCTTTTTTAAAGAAGGTCTCTGGGTAAACTGAAAAACCGCCAAACCAACAAGAACCAAAACAACGATTGCAACGGGAATTACCGTTTTCCAATTAGTCATAAGATTGTGAATTTGGTTTAAAATTAATTCCAAAAATGAAAATCGACCTTTATCTTTCAATAATAAATAACGATTTTCTTGTTCTTTTGTGACTTTAAAATTAGCCAAAATTCTTTGGCCCAATTCTTTTGTTGGCACCACCTTTCTTGCTGACGAAAAAATTTTTCTTAAATCTCCATTTTCCATATATCTTTTAAGTTTTCTCTTATTTTTTTAATTGCCCGCGATTGAATTTGCCGAATTGCTTCCTCGCTCTTATTCATAATTTCGGCAATTTCTCGATTTGATAAATCTTGAATAAACTTTAAAATAATTAATTCTTGCTGGTCTTCGGTTAATAATTCTATTACTTTTTCTATCAATTTTATATTTTCTTCGTTATCATCTCCTCTTTTTTCCTGATAAGGGACATCATCAAGAACCTCAACGGTTACCTCCCTCTTCTTTTTCCAAAAATCCGCCAAGGCATTTCTAGCAATAGTATAAAGCCAAGAAGAAAAATGCGCATCTTTCTGCTGATAATCTAAAATACTATTCCAGGCCTTCAAAAATACTGTTTGGGTTAAATCCTCGGCGTCAGAATAATTTCTCACCCTAAAGAAAATAAATCTAAAAATGGGCGCAAGGTAATATTTATAAAGTTCGGCAAAAGCATCTTTGTCTCCTTCTTTGGCCAAGAAAACTAAGTACAGTAAATGTTCTTTTTTTAGCTCCATAAAAAGATAACGAAATAAAAAAGATTTTGTGACAAATTTAGAAATAAAAAAAGATAACGCCGGAATGAAGCGTTATCTAAACTAAGCTTTTTATATCTTTCCCTGCTGTTTATCATATTCCTCCCAAACTTCAGCAACTAATGGCGCAACCCTTTTTAATTCTTCCAGGATGCATTCTCTTAATTCGGAACTTTTAACTTTATCCCTGCTTTGCACCGATAAAACCGCTTTTTCGCTTACCGTTTCAACCAAAGCATTAATATCTTTTTCCGATTGTCTTAAAACGGCATCAAGAGCATTAACCCGAATTGACTGCTTAAGTTTTGCGAGGTCAAAAGGTTCTTCGCTTCCGTCTTTTTTAATCACAATTTTTACCATATTTTTATTATAACAAAAATTATTTATTTTACAATTTAATATACAAAAACGCCGTATCTTTTTTGCCTTGAACTTTCCAATTGGGGAAAACAAAAGAATTGGAAATAATCCTTGTTCCTTTTTTTAATTCTTTTTCCAGTTTCTTTTCTAACTTTTCCATGGCAAAACCGATACCAAAAATAGTAACAATGCTGTATTTGGATAGATCTTCTTTCCAAAAATTTCCAAAATGAATAAAAGCTTTATCTTTTAGTTTCCTTTTGCGAATCAACCACCGAGATAGCAAAACTAAAACGGGATTAATTTCAAAGCCGTGGGCTTCTATTCCCGATTCTGCTAAAGCAATCACCAATCTGCCATCGCCGGAACCTAAATCTGCTGCAATGTCACCTGCCTTAATTTTTGCCAGTTCAATCATTGATCTCACTGTTTCTCTTCTTGTGGGTAAATAGATTGCTCCCCGGAAAAAAACAGGAAAAGCCAAAAATAAGGCAACAACAAAAATTAAAATCACTAATGTATCCATATTTTCATTCTAACAAAATTTTAGTAATAAAAAAGGGGACGTTTCCGTCCCCTATCTTTCATAAAGTTCTTCCCAGCACTTCCCACAAAGCTGCCCGGCTCCTTCTACGTAATACATTCTTTTTTGAATTGGTGTTTCGATCGTGTAGGGCGTTTTGCAGTGGCAAAGTATGCATTTTTCTCTTTTCGGTTTCGGGGGTTCTTTTTGAAAAAACAAAAATTTCCAAATTCTCATTACCCTTCTCCTCAAAACAGGCTATTTTAAGGATAAAACAAAAATAACAAAATGTCAATAAAGACTATTTCTTTAAGAAAAATGAAATGCTAAATCCGACAAAGCTTAAACCCAAACCCAAAAACACGCCGGCTAAAACATTATTAGCAATAAATCCGAGCCCAAAACCAACAAATAAACCGGCCAAACTTATAAACATTCCAGCCAAAAAAGCATTTATGCCCTTTTCTATTTTCATAAAATTTTAAATTAATTCTTAATTATTGATTCTATTTTACCACAAAACGTAAAAAAATTGCTTTTCCAAAAATCCACAAACCGAGTAAAAATGCAACGACGGAAAAAATTAAAACCCCGGCAGCGGCCAAGTCTTTTATCTCGCCTATTTCCGGATTTTTCTCTTTTGAAACTACGTCTAATGTCTTTTCAATTACCGTATTTAAAATTTCCGCCAATAAAACCAATGCGGAAAGAAAAATTATTACTACGATTTCAACAAAAGATAATTCAAGAATAAAGGCAAGCACTACGGCCAAAAAACCAATAATTGTCTGAAGAAAAAAACTTCTTTCTTTTAGTGCATATCTTACTCCCCTAAAAGCAAAAATAAATGCCCTCAATAACGAATGATGGTTCCGAAACATAATCTTATAATAGTTTATTTTTATTTTTTTGAATAATTCTCAAAAACGCTTTTTCGTAATTATCAATCATCTTTTCAATGGTAAATTTCTTTTCTACATAAATGCGGCAATCTTCGCGTTTAATTGTATCAATTTTCCCCACCGCTTTTGCCATTTCGTTAACATTATCAACAATAAATCCCGTTTTTTTATCAACCACTATTTCGGGAACAGAACCGCGGCGAAAAGCAAT
>FWPV01000931.1_pt1 | contig 85002 bp, 60 predicted proteins | sample 2228371 | NCBI WGS metagenome assembly FWPV01 (sample SAMEA103939776, study PRJEB20133) | metagenome
TGAGTTACTGAATAGCGCGACGAAATGCAAGGCTCGCTTGGACAAGATTAGCTCTTGAACTCACCCCCTGACCCCCTCTCTTGAGAAGAGAGGGGGGACTTTTTTTCCGATTTTTCTGGCAATGCCCATTCGCCAATTTGCTAGCTCCCCCTTCTCTTCGCAAGAGAAGGGGGTCGGGGGATGAGTTAATGAATAGCGCGACGAAATGCAAGGATCGCTTGCACAAGATCACCTCTTGAACTCACCCTCTAACCCCCTCTCTTGAGAAGAGAGGGGGAATTTTTCCCGATATTTTCTGGCAACGCTCAATCTCAAATTAGTTAGCTCCCTCTTCTCTTCGCAAGAGAAGGCGATCGGGGAGATGAGTTCCACAAAAATATCGATCAACTCAAAAATATCAAACAAATCACTAACATGCTTTAAGATCATTGCAGCAAAAGCATCTTCCTCACCAGGCGTTCTCGGCCAGCGAGCAAGCAGCAAAAATAGATGCCAGAGCTTACTTTCTGGCCATGGCGATTTGTCCCATTCCAGACTGTCTCGTGTATACCCAAAGATAATTTTTCATCAACCAGCGTCTGGATCTCTTCGCCGCGAATGTTGAAAATTTTCAGAATCACTCGCCCTTCCTGTGCCAGGGAAAAACGGATGCTCGTATGCGAATTGAATGGATTGGGATAATTCTGATCCAGCGCAAAAGAAAATATCTGCTGTGCTGGATTGGCAATGCTGGTTTCAACCGCGCTATTAGCTGTTCCTGGAGTCCCACCGATACGAGTTGAAGCAGACCAGCTTTGCGCTAATCCATTATCAATTCTCGGATCCAAAAGCTCCAATGTATAACCTTGACCTCGCGGGGCTTCGGGCCATGGCGATCTTACCCCATAGCGAACCGAATCGATTAACTGCCCATTGCCATCATAAAGCCGAAGCAATTCTCCCTCGCTGCTCAACCCAAATTCCAAATTGCCAGTTCGATTTTTTATATTCGGAAAGAGACTGCCGAAAGCGGATTCATTCCGACATAAAACGAAATAGCCATTGCCGGTAATCACGCAATTTGCAGGAATCACAAAGCGGTGGTTATCGTTCCCATCCAGTAGCACCCAATCTGAAAGATCAATAGGCGCGTCACCAAAATTATGCAGCTCAACCCAATCCTCTGTGTTGAAATCTGGTGACGATTGATAATTGATCTCATTGATCACGACTGGCGCGCTGGCATTATCTGCCTTCTTAAAAACCGCAGTGATAACCTGTCCATTTTGAACCGAAGCTGAAATCGATATAGAATCATTCGGACTCACGCCAATCCATTCTTTAAAACGATAGCCGATCGCTGGAATAGCGGTTAGCGTGATAGGTAGATTAACAAAATATACGCCGCTCCATGGATAATCTCTGGGAAGAAGACGATTAATTCGAATACGGCCAGCTTTGGATGGCGACACATTGAGTTGAATGGTGGCGAGTCCATCCCAAAGCCTGAACTCATCCATGATGTGCTGGCGAACATAATCAGGTCGACGTTGCGCAAAATCGATGAGCACCTGAATATGGCTGTACCATTCTTCCATCGAATCGATGGATTTCCCCAACCACCAGGGACCAACGAACGAGCCCTTCCAGCGGGCGATGTGCTTTGGCATCTCTGGCTCGATGCCTGCTTTAAACCGATTGATCACTTCGATAACGCGGCTCGGCTCAAAGACGCTATTCAAACGGTCTGCAAATTGGTTCGCAAATAGCCTGCGGTGTTCTTCGTTCTCCAGCAATTTGAAAAACAGCAGCGTCGTTCCGTTTTTTTGGTTTCGGATCTCTCGAAACAAATTCGCATTGGGCCCAAGATGTCCACCATGAAAACCGTAATCAAGGTCATAAAGCAACCAGCGCCATTTCCCCTGGGCTGTCCGGGGACGCCAGCATTTCACGTTGTTCCAGGGCCAATCGGAATTTGCATAGAACATCACCGAGAGCATGTAGTCATTGAAATTCTCTACATCCATCTGGGTCTTCACAAATTCGTAGTTCGATGGGAGCCGCATATCATGCTGAGCCACATAATCGAGCAGGCGACGATAGTGGTCAGTACTGCCTTTGATCACCATGGTATCCCGTTCAATAAAATCGATGTTCTCAGGATCAACGCCGCGATTAGAAGCCAGGTAATGTTCGCTCATCTTCTCGCGAATATTGTGAATGCCCCAGAATTCACCGTTCAAGAAAACCACAGCGGGCCGATAGGCTTGAATGTCGAGATCAAGCGGTTTGACCAGGTAATGCATCATGGCATCGCGGAAGAAAGTTCTGCCCCAATCCTGCCCTGAATTTCTCAGGACAATGGATTGGAATTTTGAAATCGGCTTATCTGGGAATATCTGATAATTGATCTCTTCATCGCCATATTGATTGCGGGCGAAGATTGACAGTGACTTTTGAGGATAGAGCCGACTCCACGAGCCGAAGATTTTGACGCCAGCATCAATGCTAAATCCCAAGTCACCGTTCGGCTCGAACATTTCGATGTGAATTGGCCGCTCCCAATCTTCCCAGAAATTTGAGCCCCAATATGGATAATTCACAGTGTCGGCGTTATTCCCAAAGACATAGATGCCCGTCTCTCGATCCCAGAGATTTTTAGGATTTGTTGCGATTGAAATGACGGGGATCGTGAAGCTCTGATCTAAAATATAAGTCTGGGTAATGGTTCGGCTGGGAAGCCAGTGGTTGCTAAAGGCTTTTGCTCGCACCACCGTGGTTCTATTAATCAAGATGGGTTGCTGGTATTGCGGTGAATCCTCAGTTGGCGATGAGCCATCAAGGGTATAATGAACGACCGATCCAGCGAGATTGCTGCTGAGCTCGAGGAATAGCGGCTGGGAATACAGTCCAGCTGGATGCGAAAATTGCGGAGGATCGAGCATGGCCTGGAAGCCTGGGGTAGCATTCGACCCCTCGGGCGTGGCTTGCTCAAAAAGCCGCCAACTGGTAGCGCCATCTGGCTGTCGTCCAAAAGAGACATTTGGCGGAAGATAAGGACAAACGACCTGATCGATCAATTCGCCAGCAGCGTTGCATAAAGACAGCGTCTCACCAGCCGCTTTGAGCTTGAAATTGGTATGTAATTTGGGCGACGGTGGAAATTTCAAATGGCGCGATGGGCCTCGCGCATGCGGGGGAATCGCTGTCATTTGTAAAGTCAAAAATGGGATCAGCGTCAAATCCGATGAATACAATTCGGAGTTATGCACTTCCATGGCGATGAGGTTTTCCCCAGGGCGCAATACCGATGATATATTTTCGATGATAAATTTTTCAGGCTCGCCCCCACGGTACATGCGTGCCTCCGCTGGTCGGTTGGCAAATTGGTTATAAGCTGGCGGTACGCCTACAAAACCGATGTTCGCTCGGGCAATCTCCTCGCCATTCCAATAGGCCACAAAGCCATCGTCATAGTCGACGTGCAGCATGGCGCCTGTCACGTCATTAATATTTTCAATAATGATTTTCTTTCGAATGAATACAGCAATCGGAGACGGCTGGAACGGATCGGGCGAGCCGACATTGGTGGCATCATCACCGTCATCATAGCCGAAGCCGCTGGGGCCAGTGAGCCAGGCCGAATCATCAAATTCCAGCGCGCGCCAATTGGCTGCGGGTTCAGCCGTCGGCACCAGATATTTCCACTCATCTCCCCAGTCGATAATGGTCTCCCAATGAATGGGGATCGTGCGAATATCTTTGCCCGAGGCAAACAGCAGTATGAACTGGTTCGGCTCGATGGCAATTTTGGGGAATTTCCATCGGAACGGCCTGGCTGGATCATCGGATAACCCGAAATTGGTCAGATCGATTCGCACAGTATCAGCATTGAACAGCTCGATCCAATCCGAATAGTCGCCATCCTCATCCGCGATGGTCGAAATATTGGCTGACATCACTTCGTTGATGACCAGGCGCTGGGCAAAGGCTTGATGATTATTAAAAGCAATTGCTAAAATTGCCCAAATGCAAAAATGAATCTTCATAAGAATAATTTTCAAAGCGTACGGAATAAAGGCGTAGGCCTTTTGCTGCTTGTATGACCATAGAAAAGGAACAACCATTGAAAAAAATCTTTAATCTCTTTGTTTCATTGATGCCACATGTTTCAATCAAATCTTATCGAGTAAATTTTGCCATTTTCTCCATCGAACGATATCAAATTGTCTGTATTTTTCACTACTTGGTTAAGAATGAGTTTCCCACTGCGATCCAATATTTTCAAAGCAACTGGTTGGCTTGCCTGGCATTGCAAGTCAATTTTAAGTCGATTCTCTTTTTCAATCTCGTAGCTGATCGTTGCTTTTATCCCTCGAAACGATAAATTTGTTATCGAATATTTTTTCCCAGGAAACATCAGCCTGTTTGGAATGGAAGGTGCCAAATAGAATTCCTTTTCAGATAGATTATCCGTCTCCCGAAAGCCGATGATGTTGCGGATGATATTCATCGGCAGCGTGGCGCCCCAGCCGTAATTCTCGCCACCTGCGGGAATTTCAGCCACGGGCCAGAACTCATTGGCTACGCCAGGAATACGATAGGAAAATGGTTCGTTGCTATCCTCATGGAGAATGGTCGGACTATCAGTGCGGCGATAGACGCGATCGGCGATGTCAGCGATCACTTCTGCGGCGACATCCTGCATCTGGGCGAACCAGGCAGCTTCGCAGTAGGTGAACACCAGCGGCGGCCATTCCAGCCAGGGCTGGGGATGGTCGCGGAAATAGTAAAACATCGGCTTGATGGCTTGCACCTGATCTGGAGTAGCAATCCCGCAAGTGAGCGGCGCAAGCATCATCACATCGAAATAATCTTTCAGAATGATCGGCTGATTGACCCGCGCATCGAAATCGCGGAACCAGCCGTCCACGAACATGGAGCGGGCGTTGTTGATCCGCTGCTCAGCCAGCATGGTCCACTGTTTTTCATCTTCGGTTTTGCCTGCAATTTTGGCAAACAGCGCCATGTTGCTCATCGCCTCGGCCATGCTGGCTTCTACATCCACCGTGCGGACGAAATTGACGACGGCTCCCTCATCGCCACGGGCGATCAAAAATCGCTGCGAGCCATCCTGTCCCGATTCCCAGCTATTGTTGCAGTGGAGCCAGCCATCTTTATCCGTTCGATTGACGAGCCACCAGTCGATATAGGCCTTGAGGTACGGATAAAGCTTTTTAATCCATTCATCATCCTGCGTCGCCGCATAAATGGATTTGATGGTATGGAACGGATAGCCCCACATCGGCGCGGTGCCGCACTCGGAGCCATCGGCTGAGATCATGTTCATGCTGCCGTCTTCGCGTGAGCAAGGGACATTGGGCATGGGCGCATCGGCAAAGGTGCCATAAAAAACTTGTTGTGCCAGCTTCGGATCCGCATAGCTGAACGTCATCATATCCAGGCTGGTCTCGCCCAGCACGGCTCGCGGGGAATGGACCTGCATGGCATCCCATGGATGCTTGTAAATGCCAATGGGCCGACGGACATTCATCCGCAGCGTCTCCCAATCATAAACCCAGCCATGTTTCCAACTCTCGGGCCAATCCCCCTCCAATACTGGACAATTCGACCAAAACAATTCATCCTCAGCTAATTGCTTCTTGAGAATTTCAACGGCATTACCAAGCGTAGTTTTAAGCTCTCGGGTCGCCCATAATTCATTTTTGCCACGGCTGAGACAGATCATTGCGGAAGCGAATCCCCTGGATGGCACAGTAAGCTTGTAGCTCTGAATCATTCTGATGGGGCCGCGACCATGGACCGTGCTTCTGTCGTTAGAGGTCAGATCATTTTTCCTGAGCCACTTTTCCCACTGGCTCTCAGAATCGGTTGATTTGTGGGCGATGCTGTTCAGATTCGATCCTAATACAAACACATCGCCATACGCCCAAATTTTGCTGACACTGGCATCGTCGGTAGGGGAATAGCTGGCCGAAAGGCCATCGCTGCCCCACCATTTGGTCTCCCATAACCCATAAAGATTGGTGGCATGGATGAGAACATCTTTAGCGGCATCGCCCGAATTGTTCAGCTCGATCAGGCAGACCAACGAGTTTTCCGTCGCTAAAAAATATTTTAAGCTGAAATCGATCTGCTGAAATTGCCAATCATAGCTGATCATATTTTTGCTGTGATATTTGGAAACCAGCCTGATGCCGTGATCGGCAAAATCCTGGGAATCAATGAATGCTTTATCATCGACTGTCAGACTCATCAATAAAAACGAGAGATAATTGACATGATCGCGATCGCCGCCGCCGTAGCTGCCTTTGAAATTTCTGCGCCACCAGCCAAAGCCCAACGGCGGAATCGAGCGGATCACGCCGCTGCGATTGAACACCATCGAGTGATACGGATTATCGATGTAGCCATGAGGGGTATAATCTGCCGCTGGGAAAGCAGGGGGGAGGGTGATTCGATCTTGACTCTTGGAATCCATTGCTGCTGCTCCTGATTGATTTTCTGGTAAACATACTGCATAAAGTATCGCTATTGTGCTGGCGCATAAAAGAAATTTTTTAATGCTCAAAAGTTTCACCTCATATCACGATCGAACATAGTCTAAGACCATTTTGGATCGCTCTTCTATTTGTTAGTAGCCATAAAGGATAAGAATCTCAGCATACCCAGTCATTGCGAGCGAAGCGAAGCAATCTCATTTTGTGATGAAACATAAGACATAACTTTGCTAGCTCCGCAAAGGTGGATTACACTCGCAATACCTAGATTATGAAAACTATTCCTCGACAAGTATGAGTTCAATGATTTCGATTGGTCTAAAATTTGGGATCACTTAATTATGATCATTTTCCTGGTCTGAACAAATCGCTGTTGCTCCGCTATCGCTTCTAGCTTACAAAAATAAATCCCGCTGCTCACCTTTGCCTGCCACTCAATCTGATAGTTGCCAGCTCCTTGTCGCTCATGAACCAATTCCTCTACTAAACGACCGTTCAGATCATAAATCGCAAGACTCAGAAAACTGTCTACTGATAACTGATAACTTATTTTTGTCTTTTCATTGAACGGATTAGGATAATTTTGTTCCAATACAAAATGACCAGGAATCTCGGACTGCGGGGCCACAGCCACTTCTGTGGTGGGAATCAGATTGACGCGGAGTTCATAATCTGCCAGCGCGGTATGGCCGCTCCAGTACTGGAGATTGAACACGGTGGATTCCATGAACCCATAGCCGACTTTGCCCTCATGAGCCACTCGAACAATCATGACGCCATTTGACTTTCCATAGGTGTGCTCGATCCGACCTGTTTTGCTGAAGGGACAGCGTCCCAAAAGCACCTGTCCATTGGCATCAGCCTGCAATTCCAGATCGGGGATATTATCGAAGTATTTGCCATACCATTGCCCAGCATTGCCCGCCGCCTGATAGATTTTGACATCGGCATTGGGCAGCAAATTGCCGCTGGCATCTTTTATCGTCACGCGATTTTGGGCAGGCAAATCCTGCATGAATACGCCGATATTGCCTGGTGCGTTGTAATTGCCCAGCCGTGCCCGATAGCCTGCAATTAAATTGAGCGCGGCAGCGCTATAGCGATCCACATAGGTATAGGTGCTGTTCATTAGCCCCTGGAACTGGCAGTAATAAACCGCATCGCCGCCAATCATGGGCATGTAGTTGGTGCCGACAATTAATTTGCCATTTTCTTTGATGGCGACCGTACTGCCATTTCGATCATCATGAACATTGAAGCCGTACAGGTCGATCAAATATCGGGCATGGCCCAGCTCATGGATCAATGAGCCTTCGTAATAAAAGGGATTATTGTCCGTCGGACTGGTATGATTGCTATAAAAACCGCTACTCACGCCCTCAGCGGTGAAACCCCATTGCAAGTCAACGCTTCGGTCGTTGAGGTTAGGCATGTTGGTTGGATAACTGCCACCAGCTAACGGCAAGGCGCCATCTGGCACGACCACAATTTCATCGATGCGGATGCGATCGAGCACGCCGTTGGGCGATTCGGGATAGATAGCCGTGGCGAACATCTGGTTCCAGCGACTCACCTGGCGTTGGGCCCAATCCTCCCAGCAATTGGAATGTACTTTCAGTTCCCTCTGGTAGCGCCGAAAATAATCATAGACACTCTGCTCGACATAAAAGCCCACCGTGATGGCATCCGTAAAAATGCTGAGCTGATTGTTTTTCTCCTCCTCTTCAGGGATCTGATTATCGGGATCGATGATGAATTTCAGAATGTGGCGGTCAAATGTCCAGGTCCAGGGATAATCCACAGCGACTTCGCTTTGTGCTGGAACATCGATCGAGTCCTCAACCACTATCGCACCATCGAAATGCCATTGGTACTTCACTGCTTTTAGATCATGTGACATCCAATTCTTGACATGGGCCTGCCAGGTAACGGTTTGTCCGACCTTGGGCCAGCCATCGGTTCGCGAGACCTCATCTCCCCAAATATAATCGATCTTCGGCAACCGCGAGATGTAGCCAACGGTGAGGTCATCGCCGAAATTGATAATGGGAGCTTCGTTCACTTCTGCCGCTGGAGGCCCCCAAATGCCATTATTAGAAACAGCAAAAACGAGATAGCCATATTGATCCGCGGTTGTGGCCGTGCTATCAATTAGACTGTCGCTCACCACGTATTCGCCGATGCGCGTATAGAGCATACGAGGCATGTTCTCCAGCAAGGTATCGGCAAGAGAACGTCGATAGACCATGTAGCTAAGTCCCGGTTGTGATTGCCATTTTATGCAGCGAAAGCCAGCCGAGGTTCGAGTGAGCGAAAGGTTCTTTGGTGGATCTGGAATGGCTGCTGCAGTAAGTTTCAGAGCAGCAGGGAACTTGTACCACGGAATGGCACTGACAACTTCTGTGAGAACCCCCTGTTGTTGGGTCGCACTGCAGGTGAATCGCACAGATACCGTATCCCCGACGGCGATTGGTGGATCGGTGAAGTTTCCCAATTCAACACCGAAGACGCCTTTGCCGTTAATATTGGGATCGGCCCCACGACTCCAGCGTGGCGAGCTATCGGTGAGAATCTTGCTCAAATCGTTATTGAGAAACACCACGAACGAGGCAACTGGGGGCTGATGGGTGCATAGCTTGCCATCAGCATGATAAACGAAATTCTGGTAATAAATATAATCCTGTGTCTGGCTGAAGCTATCTGCCATCGTAGCGAACAGCGTGATTATGGCAAAAGCAAGCCATGATTTATCGAGTTGATATTTCGACATATTTGCCCCTCAAAAAAAATGTAGGGCTCTTAGATCTGTAATTCAGCATAAAACCGAACAAGCAACTCCCTAAAGCGGAAACAGATCTGTTAGTGGCCCTACATTAATGCATGAAGACACCGAGGTTTCAAATAGAAACTTCGGATTTGCTTTTGCAACTAAAACGAGAGCCGCAATCCGAATCGATGTGCTGCCCCCAGCAAGTTCAGGTCGCTATAGGCGTAATCGAACCAGGTTCTGAGGCCGCGAATAGTGAGATGAACGCCGCTTCCGAACGAATAACGAGCGACCTCGTGATTGAGGTTATAGCCCATGCGGAGAAACAGCAGGTGATTAAAATTGTATTCAGCGCCTGCCTGGCCCAATGGCTGTCCATCGTTGGGTTTGATCGCTGAGAAGCTGACGAGCAGCGAGCTTTGTTCGGTCTGAATCGCATTCATGCACATCCCGAAAGTGAAATTCGTTGGCAAAGGATAAGATTCATTGACGAATTTCACCTCGGATCCGAAATTAGCGATCTTCATGCCGAATCGAAAGCCGCGAAAATCAGTGGAATAAAGGACGGCAATATCCGCAGCGACGGCATCCGCGGAGAAGCCGGAGTAAAGCGACATTCGGATATAGCTCAAAGTGCCGCCGATCGTCACGCGGTTCGTGAGAAAGCGCGCGTAACTCAGACCCAAGCGGAAATTTCCTGAATAAAATGTCTCTCCAGTCCCATCTGGTTGAAGTGGTGTGCGCACTTTCATTTCGTCAGTATAAAGCGCAGTAAGGGATGCACCAAATGTCCCGAGCCGACCAAAACTTTGTGCTGCTGCCACGAAATCGTGATTGATGCCGGCGAACCATTTGGTGTGATTGAACACAAAATCGGTCCCATCCAGCCAGGCCAGTGATGCAGGATTATAATAGGTCGCTTCGGCGCCTTCTACCACAGCGATGTAAGCATCGCTCATGCCAGCGCCGCGCGGGCTCACGCCGATTTTTAAAAACTGGGCATCGGTGCTGCCCGGTCTCTCGTACTGTGCCAGCAACATCGTCGGCAAAAGCAAAATCCCAAACATGATTTTTTTCAGCATAATCTTTCACCCTTTTATTGAAATCCCAATATCTAAAATGAACGTCTATGACATAATGCTAAGCATCGCGCTGTATTCCTGCACGCCATGAATTCCATGCGGCGATTTATTAGCAGCGAATGCTCGATGCCAAATATTTCGACCCAAACTCCACGCTATTTGATCACCACAAATTTCCCGACCTGGACTTTTCCAGTTTTCTTGTCTTCGACAGAAAAGAGATAAATCCCACTGGAAATTGCCTGGCCGATAGATGACGTCAGGTTCCAATCCTCATAGCCGCGGGTAGAATGGTTGTGGTAGATCGTTGCCACGAGATCGCCAGCAAGGGTATAGATTTTAATCTCGCAATCATGGGGCAAATTAATGAATTGGATATGCCGATCCTGCTCCATCCAGCGATTACGGCTGCCCTGAGGCTTTTCCCACGGGGGGTTATAAGTATTGTATGCGATGTCCCCGCGGTATGGATTGGGCACCACGGCCACTTCGCCAACTGTTTTTGGCGGTGCCGTACCCGGCACAACAGTCACGGCGTTGGCCGATTTGCTCGACTCCTGAGATGGAAAATTTGCCACCGGGTCTGGCTTGGAATACGCCGTCAGCGTGTAAAAATATTCCACATTGTTGAGCAATCCAGTGTCCAGGTATTCGTATTCTAAGCCGGTATTAAAGCCTAAATGATTGCCGGGTATATCATATTCAGCCAGCAGTGTCCAAGGTCCGTTGATGGTCTGAGTGCTTTTATATAGCCGATAGCCCTCAAACGGCTGTTGCTCATTGTCGCCGCGATAAGGATCCTGATATAATTCCGGATTGCGCGATGGACTGGGGGGATACCAGCTCAAATGAACCTGATGGCTGGCCGTTGCAATCTTAAGCACTGGCACCGGTGGCGGAGAGGGCACTCTGAAATTTTTGCTCTTTAAGAATGTAAGGTACTCGGCATTTTTCAGCAGCCCTTCCATACCATAGCCCAATACCTCAGCCATTTCGACATACAACGTATCACCGACGTTCACTATCGGAAATGGCCCAAAAGCAAGCATAATATGTGCTCTGGCTGGATCGAGCCGGTTTTCCATGATGAGACCCTGGCTCATGTTACGATACCATTCCTGATCCCGATGCGGCAAATTTTCGTGCTCATAATATTTGAAGGTCCACTTCAGGCTATTGGTGGTATCCCTAGGACTTAATACTCGGAAGCCGATCGGGCTAATGGCAGTTCCATCGTTATGGCCTTGTTCGTCCTCTGCTACCGCCATTTGCAGATCTCTGAAATAATAGGTGTGTTCATCAATGTAGTTATCGACAGCATTGATTGTCCCGATTTCGCTGTGCATCCAGAACGCAATATAAACGTCACGCAGCGGAAATCGTGTCGGCGTGATATAATATTTGAACAAAATAAATTCATCCAGCGGTGCCGAACTCCAGGCATAGGAGGTTTGAATCACATCGAGGAACAATGGGCGATGGTCTTCGATATTCAATAGATTATAATCGCTGTATCGGCAGACGAAATCCTGGTCAGAGACGCCTACATATCGGGGCCAATATGGGATGTCAATGGTATCGTTTTTGCCCACCACCCAAATGGTGTCCCATTCCGCCGAAGTAGGGAAGAACTCGTGCATTCCTGGATCAAAATGCTTCTTGGTCACAGACACCAGCGTATCACCGGTCGGAGTAATCGCACCGATCCAGATTCCAGCTTGATAAAGATGCTCCTCTGAACTGTTGGGGGGAAATTCACAATAGATGAGCCCAGGGTAATTGGTTAATCCTTGATCCAATGTGCCCATATTCGTGATCACCTGTCGCACTTTTCCCACGTCGTGCAGCTTCCAATCTAAATTGGTAAGCTGACCATATAGCGTTGCACCATGGCCTAAGCTCACCATCACAAAACATAGCATGAAAAAAGATCGTTTTGATATCATGGTCAATCCTTCAATCATACTGCTTGAATTTGAAAATTATTTTTATCTTGAACAACTAAGCCAGTACAATGATTCTCAATTATCGTTACAACACACGAAGTCATTGCGAGCGAAGCGAAGCAATTTTCTTGATGATTCTACAAATAATCAGGGATTGCTCCGTCAATTCGTTCCTCGCAATGACATGGCTGATGCTATTGTGAAATCAATCTCCCAGTTTTTCCTAAGGTGTTGTTCAGAATTCACCGCGCTTCCAATACCGTGCTGCTAAATTGGCAGCATTTCAAAATCCAAAATGCCATTGTTCACTCTATTTGATCACGACAAATTTTCCCACCTGAATCTTGCCACTTTTTTTATCCTCTACCGAGAACAGGTAAATCCCACTGGCGATTGCCTGGCCTACATAGGAGGTGAGATTCCAATCCTCATAACCCAGCGCTGGATTATCATGGGAGATGGTATAGAGAAGTTCGCCGGCCAGCGTATAGATTTTGATCTCACATTGGGCTGGCAGGTTGATAAATTGAACACGGCGATCTTGTTCCATCCATCGATCGCGCGTTCCACCGGGCTTCTCCCATGGGGGATTGTAGGTGTTGTATGCAACATCGCCCCGATAGGGATTGGGCACGACCGCCACTTCTCCAACGGATGGAGGTGGTGCAGTTCCCGGCACCACGCGTCGGGCATTAGCGGTTTTGCTCGATTCCTGGGAGGGGAAATCCATGGCCGTGTCCGGCTTCGAGAACGCGGTGACGGTATAAAAATAGTCCAGGTTATTCAGCAGCCCGACGTCGACATATTGATATTCCAGCCCTGCGTTCTGCCCAAATTGGTTGCCGGGAACATCATATTCAGCCAACAGCGTCCATGGGCCGGCGATGCTTTGGGTGCTCTTATAGATACGATATCCTTCGAAGGGCTGATCGATATTATCCGCCCGTGCTGGGTCCTGATAGGTTTCGGGATTGATATCTCCTGGCCTGGCAGCCCAATTTAATTCCACCCGGCGATTATCGGTTCGAATCCGAAGTGGCGGCAATGGTGGTGGTGCTGGAACTCGAAACTGTCGCCCCACCAGCCAGTCCAGGCGTTCTGCATTTTTCAGCACCCCCTTCAAACCTTCACCCAAAATCTCACCGACCTTAAAATGGAGCGTATCTCCGCGGTTCAGATTAAATGGGCCAAAGGAGATGATGAACTGAGACCCAATGGGTTCGGTCTGGTTTTCCATGATGACTCCCTGGGCCATTTGTGCGTAGCGCTCGCTATCACGGCTGGGCGGTGCACCCATCCCCTGGCCGGGATACCAGTTGAATGTCCAGGTCAGCGCATTCGCTGGGACCTTGGTCGGCGGATAAATTTTGATCGCGATCGGACTGAACGCTTCGCCATCCTCGTAACCCGGGAAATCAATGGCAATACCCATTTTCATATCGTGATAATAAACCGAAAAATCATCCAGCGCAAAACCCCAGCCACGACCCCGATACCCCACGTTGCCATCCAGCCAGTAGGCGATATATACGTCCTTCAGATCATACCGCGTCGGAATCACATAGAAATTAAAAACGATCATCTCATCCAGCGGTGGCGAGCTCCAGGCATAGCTCGTCTGTATCACATCGACAAATAATGGCTGGTGCGATGCAATGTTCGTGATGTTATAATCGCTGTACCGGCATACCAGATCCTGATCAGAAACAGCGGTGTAATTTGGCCAATAGGGGATGTTCACAGTTGTACCCTTGTTAACCACCCAAATAGTGTCCCAGCGAGCTGCAGTCGGATAAAATTCAAAAAAGGAGTTCCAACTGGTAGTGCAGGACACCAGTGTATCGCGACCAATAATGGCGCCAACCCAGATACCACCCTCACCAATATGTTCCTCATGGCTCTGCGGCGGAAACTCACAGTAGATGAGACCCGGATAATTGACGATGCCCCCATACCATAACGAACCGAAATTGGTGATGAGCTGTCGAACTTTGCCAATATTATGGAGCTTCCAGTCCAATGATGTCTGCTGTGCGTACATCGATTGCAACAAGATGACGAACAAAATTGGGGAGAGGCATATCAGTGCTTTTTTGATCATATTTTCATCTCTATATTGTGCGTGCTCAAAACGGATAAAGACAAAAAGCTCAACCGTGCATGTTGAAGCAGATTGAAAGCGTAGCCCCCTAAAAAAGCATTGTCATCAGTTGTTGGGAAGATCAGCATATTCCAACCATGTCAACGGTTTTATCTGATCAAGAAGACCTTGCGATGACTCGTTTTTTGCCATTTTGCACAAGTCCTATTTGATCAGGATGAATTTTCCGACCTGAATATCTCCGCTCTTCTTATCTTTGACGCTGAACAAATAAATGCCACTGGAAATGGCCTGGCCCACATACGATGTTAAATTCCAATCCTCATAGCCCTGAACTGGATTATCGTGTTCGATTGAATAGACGAAATCGCCAGCCAGCGTATAAATTTTAATTTCGCATTGAGCAGGTAGGTTAATAAACTGTACCCGACGATCCTGCTCCATCCAGCGATCGCGCGATCCTGCTGCTTTTTCCCAGGGCGGATTATAAGAATGATAAGCGATATCGCCACGATAGGGATTAGGAACGACGGCCACTGCGCCAACGGTGCTCGGGGGCTCGGTGCCGGGCACTGCCCTTTTGGCATTGGCATTGATGCTCGATTCCTGAGATGGAAATTTGATGACCGCATCCGGCTTGGAAAAAGCGGTCACCGAATAATAATATTCCAGGTTGTTCAGCAAACCCACATCCACATATTCATAGCTCAGCCCGGTGTTCTGGAAATATTCGTTATCTGCGACATCATATTCAGCCAGCAACGTCCAGGGGCCGGTGAGACTGACGGTGCTCTTATAAACGCGATAGCCTTCGAACGGCTGGGCAGTGCTATCGGCGCGATAGGGATCGCGATACTGCTCTGGGTCGGCATCGCCCGGCAAGGCCTTCCAGCGCAGAATCACTTGCTTGTTGCGGGTCTCGATGCGAAGCGGCGGCGCTGGCGGAGGCGACGGGACTCGAAAATTCTGCCCGATCAACCAGTCCAGGTAATCAGCGTTCCGCAGAACGCCATTAAGTCCTTCCCCTAAGATCAGTCCAACCACCAGATGCAGCGTATCGCCCACAGAGACCGAGTAGGGCCCAGCGGTGACCATGGATTTCGTCCCATCCATTGTACTGGATTGAGGCTGCATGATCGTGCCGGCCGTCATCTGTTTATAACGATCCTGATCTCGACCGGGCAGGCCCTCCATTCGGCCATTGTACCAGATATAAGTCAGCCGCAACGGATCAGGAGACGGAGGGGGTAACACTTTCAGCGCAACAGGGCTGAAGGCTGTGCCATCCTCGCCACCTGGAATATCGACCGTCACCGACAGCATTTTCTCTTCGATGAAGAACGATTCGTCATCCAGCCCATGGGCATCGGTCAATCCATAACCGACATTGCCATTCATCCAGCTCGTCAAATAAACTTGCTTCAAATCAATGCGCGTGGGAATGATGTAATACTGCAACACAACGAACTGATCAAGCGGATTGGCGCTCCAGGCGTAACTGGTTTGAATCACGTCGAGAAACAGTGGCCGGTGACTACTGATCCTCAAGCTGGCAGGGCCATAATCGGTATAGCGGCAGACAAAATCCTGGTCCGAAACGCCGACATATTTTGGCCAGTAGGGGATATCCACCGTATCTCCGCGGTTCACCACCCAGATGGTATCCCAGGCAGCGCTCGTTGGATAAAACTCCTGGGGCGATGACTCACCATAGGTCACCGAAACCAGGGTGTCGCCACCAACAACCGCGCCGATCCAGATGCCAGCTTCTGTGAGATGCTCTTCCCGGCTTCCGGGTGGAAACTCGCAGTTGATCAGACCTTTGTAATCGAACCGAGTATCTCCCTTGGCGCTCAAACCACCAATATTTGTCACAACGACCCGCACTTTGCCGACTGTATGCATCTTCCAGTCGAGCGTGGTGAGCTGGGCGAATACTGATCCTGAAAACGAAATTAAAACGATAATCGAAAAATATTTCAGCGTACTTTTCAAGAGAGAAATCCAAAATGTTCCTTGTATATTTTTGCTCCTGCAAGGTTCTATTTCAAAGGCGCACCTTCATCTGCGCAGGCCTGATCCTTTGACTATGGAAACGGAACAACCATGAAAAACGGAAATAGCTATTCTGATTTCCTTGGCGGTTGTTGTTCCGTTACCATGATCCAGGATGCCCGTATGCGGAGGCATGGCCTGTTTTTAGCATGCTACTAACAAAATTAGCTACCAATCGATCCTCATGCCCAGCTTCGCATAACGGCCGGTCGAAAATTGCCGCGGGTCCATCAGGCGGTACATGGTGTACCAATCATAGTATTGCGTCGTTGGCGAAATCACATCGCCATAGCGATACGGTTTCCCAGTCCAAACGTTGAAGCCATAGTAGATCTGCACATTCTTTTGGTTGAAGATGTTGAAGACATCAGCGAAGAGGGATAATCTCATGCCCGCGATGTTAAAAGTCTTGCTGATCTTCACATCGGTACTGCTGGTCGAGGGGCTGGTTTTGGAGTTCTCTTTTTTCTGCGCCTCGACTGGATCGGTTGTGCCTGGGGTATACGGCTGTCCAGTCGAGAACCGAGACAGCACCGTGACGTTCCAATCCGATGGGAGTTTTAGCCCAAAAATTTTGAGCTGCTTCTTCTGCGGCACGTCGATGGAACCCTGGAAGATGATCTGATGCCGGATATCCCAATCCAACGGTCGTTCGCGAATCGGCAACGGGAAATCGTTGATGGATCGGATATAGTTCTCGAACGCCGAGGATGAATAACCGTTAGCCCATTGGACGGTATAGGTCAATTTACCAGAGGTAAAATTGGAATAGCGTTTTCTCAACTCAAACTCAAGTCCCCGAGCGCGACCATAACCTTTGTTGTCATGCAGATAAACCGGTAGCCCCAGAGCGGCTCGGAGATAAGTCGTTTCGACTTGCTTGGAGATGTCTTTGGTATAGCTCTTGATGTCGATGGCCCAATCTTTCGCCAACTGGCGCGTGAGGCCAAATTCATAGAGGATCGTCTGTTCATAAGTCAAATGTGGGTTGCCCGTGAACGATCCAGAGTAGGGATCGCGATAGAAATATTGCAGCTCTGGCAATTGATTGAAATGGCCATAGGAAAAGAACACGACCATCTCTGATGAAATGGGGAAGGAGATGCCAAATCGCGGGCTGAGCTTATATTTAAATCGACCCCAATCCGGTTCTAAACCAGTGGCAGCTTTCCAGGCATCTTTCCATGCCTTTTTCATCACCGATTCACCGGGCATAAACCAGTCGAACCGCAACCCAGCATTGATGATCAGGCTTTCTTTCTCGAATTTATCCTGAATATAGCTCCCGCCGATGACTGGGAAAGCGTTGAACACCCAACGATTCTGGCCAAATTCTGGAAATGGTCCTGGAGGTGGAGCGAAATAGTCGTACTGATGATATTTATATTCGCCGTAATTGGACAGCTTCACTCCGCCATCCTGGATGTCGATGTATTGGATGTCGTTGTATTTTACCTCGATGCCGGTCTTGATGAGGTGCTCTTTGTGAATCTGAGAGGTTAAGTCCCCCTTAAATGTAAAGGTCTTGGTATTATCATCGCGCCAAATATTCTCAAAGCCCCTGTTATCGTAGAATTGAGTCAATGGGTCACTTTGCGGGACGCTGATGCTGGTTTTGAACGAATCCGGTGGTTCATTGAAAAGGCGGTTGAATGTCTCGTAGTCATAAGCCTGACCTTCTTTGTAGAACGTCCAGAAATCGGATGGTTTTTTCCCATCCAACGAGCCCCGGTATTTTACAGCCAGATAGCCGAAATTCAGATTATAGAAAGTGGATTTCGACAATACGTGGTTGATCCGAAAGTTCAAATTGCCATTATCTCGCTTGTATGTGGCAGTATGGTCGGGATAATTCTTCCACATCCAATCAAATTGGCTCCAGCGCTTCCACGAGCCGTGGAAGCTGAGAGCCATTTCCATATTGTCGGTTATGCCCCAGTTCAATTTGGCGTTCAAATTGCCGGTGTTATCCTGCTTCTCCTTGAATTTGAGTCCTAAGACGGAAATTTGGTCGCGAGTGCGATGATTATTATAGGGCGTATTGGTCAGATCGGAGTTGCCGGATATAAAGAAATTCACCTTGCCAGGGAAATTGATGCCGATTTTGGGGAGGAGATATCGGGTGAACGCTTCGGGCCCGCCAATATAAAACGAGGTGTATTGGGTATCGTAAATATCGCCGAGCACCCCCATCCGATCGGTTTTATATTCAATGCCAGCATTAAAATCTTCGCCCCCAGATCGTGTAGTAATATTCACGACCCCGGATTGGGCCTGCCCATATTCCGCATTGAACGCGCCAGTAATGAGCTCCATCTCCTGGACATCTACGACATTCAGGTCCAGCACACTGCGGCCGCCATAAATGGGATGGGTCACGGGCATGCCATCGACCATGAATAGAATTTCACCACCTCGGCCGCCGCGCACATGGACGTCTTTTACGCTCTCGTCCCGGACTTGCAAGCGGGTACCGTCTGCCAGTTTAAAGGCCTGGGGCGCGCCAGAAATCAGCGCACCGCCCTGCAATTTGAAGATATCAACGGTCTGGTCCATGCCCGGCGTGGTCAAAATATCCTGTTCCGAAACTGTTCGTCGCGTTGCCGTAATGTCGTGCTGAACCAGTTCCTGTTCTGCCGTGACCATGAGGGTGGGGAATTCAATCACATTGGACTCTAACTCGAAATTGAGTTTGGTGGTCAAATCCACATGCACCGCCACATTGGTAACGGTTTTCGGGTGGTAGCCCATGTAGCGCGCTTCGATATCGTATCTGCCCGGGGGAATGCGGATGATATAATAGTTCCCTTGCAAATCCGTGGTGGAACCGAGATTCGTTCCCTTAACGATGATGTTGGCTCCGACCAGCGGTGCCCCGGTCTCTTTATCTTTGACTAAACCGGCTATTTTGCCAGTGTTCCCCGCAAATAAGCAGACACTCCAAAGCAATACAATGAAACAAACGATTGATCTCTTCACAATTTTCACTGCAGTCGCTCCTTGTATAATGAAAATCATCGTGCCTTAGCCAGCCAGAACGGCTCCGATGCGCATCTGAAACACCATTCAGTTAATGGATTCCATTTAGAATTAGCCTGTTTACAAAGGCGCGTTGTTAATAGCCAAGGCTCTGGAGAATTTCCTTAGCCAGAATCTTTGCATCATTTTTTTCGATAAAGAAGATCGGGAAACCAAATACGACGGCATCGAACACCGTTCCATAATAGCGCAAACCACATGGCCGGCCGCGGTACTGAACGAATTGGCTGTTGTTTTCATTGTTGTATGTATAGATCACATCAGTAAAGCCAGCCCGCGACGGGATAATATTGATCTGGGCAAGTTTGCCGTAGTATGGAAAGGCGTTTGCCAGTTTGGCTGAATCTACCCGAATTGTCGTAAAATTGCCAATGCCTTTGGCGCCAATAAAATCTGGTGCAGATGAAGTCTCATCAGCAATGTTGATGTGCAAATAGTCGTGGATAAAAGTGCCCTCAGCAAATGCCTGTGGAAACGGCGCCAATGGCGCAAAGGATTTCAGGATCCGCCAGCCGCTCATGATCAAATCGCCACCAACATTCAGGTAATCCATGATCTCACGAATATGATTTGGCAGTTTGTGGTGAGCTGTGGCAGCGCTATAACAATTGTCGGCGTGCCAGATGATCATTTGATAATGGGCAAGGGTGTCTTTAGGTGGGAAACCCCGTTTGGTATAATCCCACTCATACGGCGAATCGAATAGTTCTTTATAAAAATTATCCACATCCTCATCGGTCGCAACCACGCCGAATGGAAAATCCTTTTCTATGGTTTCATCGATAATCAAAATGCGACGATCGAATATTGGCACAATCAATCGGACAACCGCAGAATCTCCAACGGGATCTACCAGATTGGTATTATCCCGAGAAGTGACGCGGATCGTATGTTTGCCGCTCAGAGGGATGAAATTGTCCGGCGTGATGAACAACGTCGTGTCTTTTGTCCAATGCCATGGCCCATTATCGACTGCCCAGGCATATTCGACCACCTCGCCCTGAAAATCTTTGTCCTCGGCTGTGAATGTGATCTGTACCCCGCTCCACCAGTCGGTAGTATGATCGATTGCGAAGAAAACCTGATTGTTAGTGGGCGAAATGAGCGTTGTGATCGGAAAGGTTGTTTTATAAGTGTAAAATCGCCTCTCTGCTGGGGTGGGATCCACATCTCCCTTGTTGTCGATGGATCGAACTTGAAAGATCTGGTAGTTCAAGTCATCGCTCGATTCAAACGCGATCGTTAAGCTGGTCTTCTCGGTTTTTTTCCAAGGTTGAACCAAAGAGTCACCAACATATACATGATGGGTGATATATCGATACTCATATCCAACAATATACCCATCATCATCTTCGCCATCCCAATGAAGGGTTACCAGGGCGAAAATGGTGTCATTGGGCACTGGAATGTTGGCCAGCGTGGTATTGGGCGGCATGTTGGGGTAGGCAGGACTGGTCTGCATGCGACAGCGATACCCCAGAAAAATGATCGCCACCAACAAAAGAATACCAAATGATCTGAATATTGCTTTCATTTGATCCCTTGAAGTTTTATCTATAATGATTAATTTCGACAATTTTCAATTCTGGTACAAACTGATAGGAATCGCGATATCTTTTGACTGATTGAAAGGGACTGATTTGCACTTTGATTTCGGTGATTTCGTTTTCGTTTACTGTGAACGTCTGCTCCAGCTTCCGAATTGGACTATCACCGATCGGCAGTTTTACTGGGATCTCGAGATAGCCAATTCTGACCTGGTTGCTATTCAGCCCGAACTGCAAACTCGTGTAATCGCCTGGGGGGACATAGGAATCGAAAATGGTAAACTCCGTATAGCGACCAGCTTTGCGTTCGATGATATTATAGGTCACGTCCTCCTGGCGGTAGCTCATTTTGTCCTTATAAAGAAATGCAAATTTCTCCCCTGAAAAGACCTTGCCCTGAAATACGGTCACCCCAAAATAATCCGAACTTGAAACGATAAACCTTCTGCTCAAGATGACGATCTGAGTATCAGCAGGATCAGAATATAAAATCACTTTCAAAACGCCAGGATCGGGCGAGGTCTGAATGTCGGTTGCACAACTTGACAGTAGTATTGCCCCAAGCACTATTAGCCCGAGTGATAGCCCACAAGCGAAGCCATTTATTAACTTCATTTGATAATCCCTTGCTTGGAATATAAACTGTTTTGTCTCTGACCTCTTATTTATATGATCAGATCAATGAAAAATCCACATGATATCGATTGCATGAGTTTCGATGGCAACAATAGTTGACAGCTCTAATCTCTCCGAGACAGATCAAACCATATCATAAAAATCGTTTTAGTGGACTTAAGAACTGTCTTGATTGTTCATGCCCCCAATTTTTGGATACCTTCATGAAGATAATCCAACCTTCTCATCGCCAAAGGTATCAAACCACCAATTTCATTGGTGACAATATCAATTTTTTTGTGTGAATGTTTGGTGCGAAATGAAAAGAAGTGGCAGACCCAGAGGATCGCCAAACCTCTGAGGTCTGCCAACAGAAAAATGGTTATTTAATCAGGACCATTTTTCGGACCTGATTAAAATTCTTTGCCTGTAACCGATACAAATAAACACCAGTTGCCACTTTGACGCCGCTTTCATCTGTTCCATCCCAATGAATGGAATATACACCCGGCTGAACCTGCTTATCGATCAGGGTTTTTACCTTACGGCCCAACATATCATAAATCACCAGGCTCACCTTCTCGGTTCTTGGAACAGAGAAAACGATCTCGGTGACCGGGTTGAACGGATTAGGATAGTTCTGTTCCAGCGCAAACTCCTTTGGCAATGGAGCGCCATTCTTCTCCTTGATACCTGTGGTCAACCCGGCAGCGGGATAGTTATAGAGCTTGAAGTCATCGATCAAGCCTTTGTAGGTGCGTTTCTCCCAGCCAGCCACGCTGATGTTGTGAGCATTACCGATCCGCAACGGCGCCATGGGCGTAATCGGCGGACTGACCACCTTATTGCCTTTCTTATCGATCACGCGGCCCGTCCTATCACTCAACTGGAACACCGCGCTGTCTTTGGACACCTCATAGATCACATGATACCAGCGACCCACCTTAACCAAGCTGTCCAGCACAATGGCATTGTTACCGCCTGCCTGCTGCTCAAACCGAGCACTGATGATCCCTGTGTTGCTCTCAAACCGAATGGCATAGTTCATCGCACCCCAGTTGTCCCAGGTCAGCGGTCGGATGATCATGCGGGTGTATTCCACCAGGGTATCTGGCTTCATCCAGAAATCCAACGTGAACTCACTGCTGGACAAAAACGGCGAATCGATCTCCAGCCGCGTGCTATCGCCTGGCAGATACAACGACTTGCTGCCAACCACCGCGTCATTGGAATAGCTCGGCGTCCCAACGATCTTCACCGGGTTCTTATACGCCGACCCATCCTTGGGCACTCCAGAGCCCTCCTCAAAATCCAACGACAACGTCATGGTATTGGCCTCGAACACCGCAAAGGTGAAATAGCTGGGATTGAACTGCGCTTCAGCAGAGGCAGGATTGGTGGTCCGATAACCCGCATTGTCCCTGGCCGAAACGTAATAGCGAATGATGCTGCCCAACGGTTGCCCAGGTATCACACCGCGATAAAGATTACTGCCAATCGCCGTCATCGGCACCTCCAACCAACCCGCACCCAAATTGTAGTGCAACTTGGCCTCGGTGATCGTCCCTGCCGCACCAATCTTCAAGATCTTGGCCTGAACCTCATACGAGCTCACCGTCGAAGGTTGATTCGGCAACGCCGTCACATCGATAATGGCTGGCGGGATCTCAAAATTGCGCACCACATCGCTGATGCGAATCTCGTCCACAAAACCATCCAGCCACGAATCATTGCTCGGCGCGGCGATCTTCTTGGAACCAGCCCAGCCAATATGCACATCCTGCGAGGTGGTATTGGGCGGATCAGCCAACGCTGGATCATAGCCCCGCGCTTGAAAATCGATCAATTCCTTCTTGTCATTATGCACCATCTGGACGATCAGCTTGTTCTTGGTATCCCGAATGAACGTCAAATGCACCCAACGGCCCGGCTCAAACACATTGTTGGCCGAACTGTTGGAAATGAAACTATCGTATTTCTTGCAATAATAGCCCGTGTGGAACAGCCGATTGTCGCCCCACATCTCCACCCAATAGTTGGGATGCCAGAACACATCATCGCCCGGTTTGATGATCAACCGCGGCACCCAGCGCCATTCGCCCGCAACATCCCCAAACGTGAAAATGTTGAGCCAACCCTCGATCGTCCAATCACCCGTTAAATCCAAATTGTCGTTGTCAGCTACCGTCACGTACGATGAGTCCGTGATCGACCCATTGTCCAGTCGCAGGCACTGACCCAATCCCAACGCCGTATTGGGAATAAAATAATACTTGCCATGGGGCTCCGCATCCGCCGACAGCGGCGACTCATTCTTGAAATTCCCATCAAAATGCAGTAACAAGCGGGTATGCTCGTCGAGCGTATAAGGACCGCCGATGGGTTCAGCGGGTAGCGGTTTGGCCGTCAACCCGGCGGCGGGATAGTTATAGAGCTTGAAGTCATCGATCAAGCCTTTGTAGGTGCGTTTCTCCCAGCCAGCCACGCTGATGTTGTGAGCATTACCGATCCGCAACGGCGCCATGGGCGTAATCGGCGGACTGACCACCTTATTGCCTTTCTTATCGATCACGCGGCCCGTCCTATCACTCAACTGGAACACCGCGCTGTCTTTGGACACCTCATAGATCACATGATACCAGCGACCCACCTTAACCAAGCTGTCCAGCACAATGGCATTGTTACCGCCTGCCTGCTGCTCAAACCGAGCACTGATGATCCCTGTGTTGCTCTCAAACCGAATGGCATAGTTCATCGCACCCCAGTTGTCCCAGGTCAGCGGTCGGATGATCATGCGGGTGTATTCCACCAGGGTATCTGGCTTCATCCAGAAATCCAACGTGAACTCACTGCTGGACAAAAACGGCGAATCGATCTCCAGCCGCGTGCTATCGCCTGGCAGATACAACGACTTGCTGCCAACCACCGCGTCATTGGAATAGCTCGGCGTCCCAACGATCTTCACCGGGTTCTTATACGCCGACCCATCCTTGGGCACTCCAGAGCCCTCCTCAAAATCCAACGACAACGTCATGGTATTGGCCTCGAACACCGCAAAGGTGAAATAGCTGGGATTGAACTGCGCTTCAGCAGAGGCAGGATTGGTGGTCCGATAACCCGCATTGTCCCTGGCCGAAACGTAATAGCGAATGATGCTGCCCAACGGTTGCCCAGGTATCACACCGCGATAAAGATTACTGCCAATCGCCGTCATCGGCACCTCCAACCAACCCGCACCCAAATTGTAGTGCAACTTGGCCTCGGTGATCGTCCCTGCCGCACCAATCTTCAAGATCTTGGCCTGAACCTCATACGAGCTCACCGTCGAAGGTTGATTCGGCAACGCCGTCACATCGATAATGGCTGGCGGGATCTCAAAATTGCGCACCACATCGCTGATGCGAATCTCGTCCACAAAACCATCCAGCCACGAATCATTGCTCGGCGCGGCGATCTTCTTGGAACCAGCCCAGCCAATATGCACATCCTGCGAGGTGGTATTGGGCGGATCAGCCAACGCTGGATCATAGCCCCGCGCTTGAAAATCGATCAATTCCTTCTTGTCATTATGCACCATCTGGACGATCAGCTTGTTCTTGGTATCCCGAATGAACGTCAAATGCACCCAACGGCCCGGCTCAAACACATTGTTGGCCGAACTGTTGGAAATGAAACTATCGTATTTCTTGCAATAATAGCCCGTGTGGAACAGCCGATTGTCGCCCCACATCTCCACCCAATAGTTGGGATGCCAGAACACATCATCGCCCGGTTTGATGATCAACCGCGGCACCCAGCGCCATTCGCCCGCAACATCCCCAAACGTGAAAATGTTGAGCCAACCCTCGATCGTCCAATCACCCGTTAAATCCAAATTGTCGTTGTCAGCTACCGTCACGTACGATGAGTCCGTGATCGACCCATTGTCCAGTCGCAGGCACTGACCCAATCCCAACGCCGTATTGGGAATAAAATAATACTTGCCATGGGGCTCCGCATCCGCCGACAGCGGCGACTCATTCTTGAAATTCCCATCAAAATGCAGTAACAAGCGGGTATGCTGGTCCACAGTATAAGGACCCCCGATGGGCTCTTGCGCCATGAGTCGTGTGCCTGTCATGATGAAGCTGATAACAACAATTGCCAAAATCAACTTTGTCGGTAACGTCTGTTTCATGCTTACTGCCTCCCTGGTTTGAGTTTGCAGATACTTGTAATTTCAACAGCACGCTAAAATGGATGTCTGGTTTCTTTGATTATCACCTCCATTCTCATTTGGTCAAAAGTTCTGGTCTCATGGTTAAAAAATGAAAGTAGAAAAAAAGAAATGATATGCAATATCGAAAAGCAGAACAAAACTTGGTTGACAATAATTTTTTGATCGATGACCAGCAGGCTTCGGAAATGCTTTGAGTTAGAAAAAAAGAAAGGTCACCAAATTTGTTTTCAGAAACAAAAGGAGAAATGGGATGGTATTCAATAGAGGGCGATAAAACGAACTGGATCAAACCAAAAGATCTCTCTTCAATCATCAAATGCATTTTAGCTGCAAAATAGAATGATGAAAAACTTCTAAAGCTTAATTTTTAACCCGAATAATATAGCAAAAGAGGGTATTATTGTCAAGCGGATTTTTTAAAATTTTTTTATTTGGAATGAAAGCTGCTGAGGTAACGCTACTGGCCTAAAAAGCTCCATTCTATCATAGTGCTAAATCTTAAAACTGGGCCATAACGCCGCAACGCTGCATGCAGGCAAAAGTCATTTAAATCTGGCTGCTATATTTCGGTTGAATGCTTTGTCTGTGCAATGTTCAGTTGCTCGATATAGTTTGATACAACTTTACTTCACCAGCATAAAGCGCCAACTTTAAGACCATTCGCAAAATAATGAATAGTTGCTGCCAGAGAAAAAGCAGAACGATAATAATTATATAGGGCTCGTGTAATAGATCAGCAATTGGATGATAGAGCAATAGGGCGATCAGGCCAAAGGCAAAAATAATGACTGCAAATCCAAGCGTTACTCCGAAATTGCGGGCTACCAACTTCAGTCCATGCAAAAATGCAACACGCATACGGATTTCATCGCTACTGATTGCATGGATTCTTGCGTAATCCAGGATCATGCAAAATGCGATCAGGCTGAAATATCTTAACCCGACCTTAATCCATCCGCCCCAAAAGATAACGGACTGAAAAGGATCACTGCCGAAAAAAATCCGCTGAATACCGTTCCAAACAAACTGGAGACAGAAGAGCGCGATACCCACTGGGATCATCCATAAGAGCAATCTGATGAATCGGACGAAGTACCTGGCGCTGTCTCCCCAAAATTGAGAAGCTGAAAAGTTGTCGCCTCTAACAAATTGGGAGAAAGCTCCTCCAGAGAAAAACAACATTAATAGCCAATATCCACCAAGCAATAATGGAAGCAAAATGATGTAGCTGGAAAGCAGCGTCGGATTCTCTTTAAAAAATTCAAATAGGAAATCCATATCCAATCGACCGGCCAGCTTCTCGCCCATCAAGCTGCTGCCGACAAAATCTTGCAGCGCAGAGCGAAATGGGAGCATGAGGATGATTCCGAACAAAAAATTAGCAAGATAATAGCAAAGCACCAGGCGCTTATTCGCCCAGGTTTGGGCAAAACCAGATTTAATCGCGGCGAAAATCATTCTGTTTACCTTTCAAATGAATTTTGGCTGCAAATGGTTTTCGTTTAGACCAAAGCTAAATTCTAAAATGAATAGCGCGAATAAAAATGAGAACATCTGCCACCGAAAAACAAAAGCAGAGGAATATAAAGACTCTTAGCCCACGAAATACATGGAATGGCGCCAAAAGAAAGAAATAAAAAGTGCTTTCAGCGTATTTTCTTGTGTTCCGTGGACGTCTTCAAAAATATATTTTCATTTTAAAATCTCAGGCACCCACTGATCCCATAGCATGACTCGAAATTTCTGATATCGAGAATCCGTTTTTATTCCTGTCTATACTTTTTGTGAGCAGTTTGTGATGAAATAGTATCAGATCAAAAATCCAGTTTGAAAGTAGCTAATAAAAATCAAATCATGAACGCCTGCCATTAGTTCTCTCGAGCATTCACAACCCAAAATTGAGTCCTGTGAATGCATTCATAATCTCTGGTTGATCGAGCAAAAACTGCATCCAGAATAGGAAGCGAATCGCCAATTTATTGATGCCTTTGGTGTGAGCTTTTACACAGCAACTGTTGTTGGTGAAATTTACATCGATTGGGATCTTTTGATCGGGATCCACCGTGGCGGAGACCAGTTTCGCTGGTTTTGTATAGCGAAATTTTTTCCACAATGATTGCCCATCCCAATGCTCGCGGATTTTTTCCCCATTATCAAACACGATTTCAATTTCTACCGGGAATTTGAAATCGCCAAGTCGCCGGACATCAACGCCGCTGTAATAAAGCTTTGGAAGATCCTTTTCAGTTGAATCGGATTGGGTGTGAAAAGAATTAACCGATTGGGCGCTCAGAAGCGAATCTCGCTCGGCTATTGGGCTTTGGCCCGAAGTCATCGTGTCCTGATCCGAAATTGAGATCGTGAAATCGTAGCCTTCGTTTTTTTGAAGCCTGCGGGTAAACACGCGATCCACAGCATAATCCAATACCGCCGTGCTGAACAGCGCCTGATCGAAGAACCAATTCAGGTCCTGCCCAGAAATTTCATTGGCAACGCGGATAAAATCCTGGGTCCTGGGGTGTTTAAATTTCCAGCGTTCGAAATAAGCTCGCACAATTTTCTGCATGGTCTCTTTGCCCAAATAGTTTTGAAGCGTTGTCAGCATCAGGGCTGGTTTTTGGTATGAGTTCACGCCGTAGCTATTTCCAGAATAGAATTCCCATGATTTTTTCACGATCGGGTCTAAATCAGGCGAAAAAAGATATTGAGCGCGTTGCAATTGCAGATCATTAATTTTGATGCCCAGAAAGTCGATCATATCACCTATTGGGCCATAATAATCGGCAAAGATCTGGCTTTCACTGTATGAATTGATGCCTTCATCCAGCCAGGGTTCTTCGAATTCATTATTAGCAACCAGATGATACCAGTAATTATGGCCGAATTCATGAATGATCACCATTTCAACCGAGCGCAAACCCTTTGGGAGTCCGTAAAAGGTACCGGCGGTGATCAGGGTCGGGTATTCCATGCCCCCAGAGGTCATGGCTTTGCGTCGGGGATCGACAACGGTCAGGTTGGGAAAAGGATAATCTCCATACCAATTCTGAAAATACTCGATCGCTACCTTAGCAGCATCAAGATGGCGCTGCGCTTGACGCTGATGATCCGGTTGCAGAAGAATTCGGATCGCGACGTCCTGAGCCAGGCCAGTGACTTCGATGAATTCTGGGCTGGTGGTCCAGGCGAAATCGTGCACATCTTCAGCATGATAAAAATGCGTTGCCGTGCCATCATCATTTTTGTTCACTTCGATCTCGATCCCAGTAGCACCGACGACATAGTTCTCGGGAACGGTGATCCGAACGTTATAGACACCATAGTCAGCGAAAAATTCTGAATGACGATGGTACTGGTGACAATTCCATTGACCATTGATATAAACCCCTATCTTAGGGAACCATTGGCTGATGAAGTAATACTCCTTTTGCGCAATCGTGCGCACGGCAATGGGAGGCTGCGGGATTTTCCCGGTAAAGTCGATCTGCAATTGAATCGATTGATCGGGCAGTAGCGCTCGAGGGAGTGGCAGCCGCACTACGGTGCGGTCGTGCTCATTGTCGTCATCGGGGTGGATAAACTCCAGCGAAGAAGTTAGAATTTCCCCGCTTGTTAGCGCGATCTTGTTTATCTCTATATAGCCCCAATCCTGATCCTTGATCCCCTTCTTACTGGCTGTTTCGGTCATGAAGGTCGATCGATTATTACGGAACGCGTTCCAATAGAGGTGAAATTGCAGCTCGGTAAGTGTTTCGCCGGTTTTATTGAACCAGGTTAATCGCTCTGTGCCATAGATCATTTTTCTATCAGTGTCAAGTCGAACCTCGATATCATAATTAGCAATGCGAGGGCTAAGTGGCTGCTGAAAAATCATCGGCTGAGCGCTTGCCCGATAAGATATGCCCATCAATAGCCATAAGAGTATCATTGATCGCCAGCCATTTTTTTCATTCATGATTCCCTCCAATTTTTGGTCTCGGGCTTTGCATCACAATGGTCAATTGATCCCTGTTATCTGAATCTCACAAAATTTGGGCGCTCAGTTCGATTCGCTACAACCCAGGCCGTCGAAAAAACTAATTGCCCAATCCGCGCCATTTTCTCAGGAATGATTTTTTCTGGGTCATCTGATGTCTTATGAAGATCTGGCGTCTCTTTCGTGAAATAGAATAGCACCGGGATGTCCTTTCGGTAAAAAGAATAGTGATCGCTTTGCATAAAATAGCGATCCTGATCGTAGTCCAACGTCAATCCAATCGTGCGATTGCATTGTTCATTAATGGCCTTCAAGTCTTCGCTGCTCTTCGATCCGACAATGGCCACCTCGTTGCTATCGTTTCGGCTAATCATATCCAGATTCAGCATGGCAATGATATTTTCTGTTGGAAAAATAGGATCTACGGTGAAATAGCGTGATCCGAACAAGCCTTTCTCCTCGCCAGCAAAGGCCATAAATAAAATCGATCGCCTGGGCTTAGTTTTACTCAGCGCAAAAGCCTCAGCGACCTCCAAAACACCTGCTGTTCCAGAGGCATTATCGTCAGCCCCATTGTAGATACTATCATTGCTCGCTCCAACATGATCGTAATGGGCACCGATGACCAATATTTCATTTTTAAGCAGCGGATCTGTGCCTTCCAGAAAACCAACTACATTTTGAGTGGGAAATTTTTCTGCTTCCAGGGCTGTTTCCATGGTGACAATTTTATCAGGAATATCAAATGAAAACGGTTCAAGTGTTTCATCGATACGTCGGTGAATTTGCTCATAGGTATAACCTGTGCCGCGCAATAGATCTTCGGCCAACTCCTTACCAATCCTCAGGGCGACGAGCTGCGTTTCAGATTTCTCTTCCAAGGTCAACGGGATGGCATCTTCAGGAGCGCTCCGCATTAAACTTGGCCAGGGATTAGGAGGTCGCCTGAAACGATGGATGGGCGTTGAAACCAGCAGCAAGCTCACTGCGCCATGATCCTTCGCATTTTGCACTTTGATGAACAGCTTGCTGTGATCGGTCTCTTTTGCGCCATTAAAGATACTGGTCGAATCCTTCTCTTGTGGTTCATTGATAAAAGCCAATACGATCTTGCCGCGAGCGTCGATATTTTTGTAATCATCATAATTGTATTCTGGTGCCGTGATCCCATATCCAGCAAAAACGATCGGTGCCGTCACACTTCGATTGGCAGTCAAATGGAGTGGAACAAAATCATTTTTGATCTGATACGTTGTGTCCCTTCCACCACTTGTTAAAGAGAAAAGATTCGGGGAAGACAGCCGCGTCTTTAAAACATTGAACCGTTGAAAGTATGATTTGTCATCGCCAACTGGTTTCAGACCGTAACGATGAAATTCCCTTGCAATGTATGCCGCGCAGGTATCGAGTTCGGGGCTGGGCGTATTCCTCCCCTTCATCGCATCGGAGGCAAGATAATAGACATGAGATTTCATTTCTTCGGGCGTGATTGAGAATAGGCCTTCATGCGGAACATCCTGACTGAAGATATGGCTATGAAATGAAAAGATCATCAGTAACAGAATGAAGAGAGAAGCTTTTATTAAGCCATTTTTTGACATCGAAAATCTCCTTGTGAATATCGATTGAGTAATAGAACTCAAATGGTAAACTTTTTCATTTGTGATCAATTGAATATAGCAGATATTTTCTAAATATCAAACCCATTTTTATGATAACTGCTCGTCGGTCACTTTTTCATATCCACCGAGATTCCTGCAACCAATTTTTTGCACTCAGTACGGCTACATATTCTTGAAGTTTCAGACAAATTAGGAGTGCGGCAACATGAAGGATGGAAATTGGTTAAAATGTTAATGGCCCACTCATCTCATGGGAAATTGCTGACCTTTTGATCCACTGATATAATTCACCTGGTTCACAAAGATCGCTTGACAATGATCAAATGTTTTGATAAATTCTGCGGCGTTGCCAATGAATTTTAAATGAAATTGGGATCAAAGGCAAATGTCGTTTTTCAAGGTTTAGAAAACTTGTTTTGAATCCAGAATTAGAAGTTGCTCTTCGTTTCATGAGTAATTCCGTGTCCTATATTTTTTATTTCGAAAAAACGAATCTCCAATTGGCCAGACACCATGATGCACTGAATCCGCACGAATAGTGCCTGAAAAATTTTCATCGTTTTCGCTAGGCTGATGATTAGATCCGCTTGCAAACTCTAAAAGTGAAAATCTAAGGAGCACTGAATGAGCAAAAAAATTTCTCGTCGCGATTTTATCATGACCAGCGCCTGTGCTGGATTTGGCCTGCTGGTCGGATGTTCTGTGAGAAATCAGTTCGACATGATTATTCGGAATGGGGTGGTTTATGATGGAAGTGGTTCTCCGGGAATAAGAGCTGATCTTGGGATTAAAGGCAAAAAGATCGCTGCCATTGCAGATTTAAGCTCAGCAACGACGGATAATGTGATAGATGCTACGGGGTTGGTGGTATCGCCAGGCTTTATTGACATCCACACTCACACAGACACTGAACTGCTTATCAATCCTTTTGCGGAGAGCAAAATCTTTCAGGGAGTCACCACCGAAGTCTCGGGCAATTGTGGTTTCTCGCCGTTCCCATTAAACGATATTGATTTTAAAATAATGGACCAGGACCTGTTTGAAAGATATGGGATTCATATTTCCTGGAGAAGCGCGGCTGAATTTCTTGCTGCGCTGGAACAGAGGAAAATTTCCATCAATTATGCGACACTTACTGGCCACGGCAATTTGCGAAGTTGCGTTGTTGGCAAAAATGATGTCCCACCGACTTCAGCGCAACTTAGTCAAATGAAGCGACTGCTGGGGGAGTCGATGGATCACGGCAGCTTCGGTCTATCCACTGGCCTGGAATACGCCCCTGGCAGTTACGCCTCGACCGATGAATTGATCGAATTATGTCTGGTAGTTTCTCAAAGAAACGGAATCTATGCAACCCATGTCCGAAATGAGGATGACTATGTTGAAGAGGCAATTGAGGAAGCGCTGAAAATTTGTCGCGCGGCGAATGTGTCAACCGAAATTTCGCATTTGAAGGCGTGCAATCCAAACAATTGGCATAAGGAACAACATCTCTTGCAAATGATCGAGCAAGCGGCTAATGCTGGCATGCCAGTGCATGCGGATCGTTATCCTTACATTGCGTATGGTACTGGACTGACCATTTTCTTGCCGCTTTGGTCGCGACAAGGGGAGACCGAGGAAATCATAGCGCGATTGCAGGACAAAAACCTGCTTCCTGCTCTCAGGTCTCATGTAGAGAGCCGCGGGGAGCGAATCGGTGGTTGGGATCGGGTGATGATCAATTCCTGTTTTTCAGAAAAGAATAAGCATTGGGTGGGGATGACCATTCATGAATGCGCCGAAAAGACTGGCAAAGAGCCCTTCGAATTTATCAGGGAAATTTTGATCGAAGAGAGAAACCGCGTGGATATCGTCGGATTTGCAATGAACGAAGAGAATCTCAAATTGGTTCTGTCCCATCACTTGGTGATGATCGGCTCAGACGGAAACGCTGTTTCACCAACGGGCAAGCTTTCGGAAGGAAAGCCTCATCCCCGGTATTATGGCACCTTTCCGCGTGTGCTGGGTAAATATTGTCGTGAGCAAAGATGCATGGATCTGGCAACAGCGATCAAAAAGATGACATCTATGCCAGCGGAGAAATTGGGGCTAAAACAACGCGGCTATTTGAAAAATGGCTATATTGCCGACATCACAATTTTTAATCCCGAAACAGTACAAGATAATGCCACGTTCATCAATCCACATCAATTTCCTAGCGGGATCGAATATGTGATTGTGAATGGAAAACTGACTATTAAAAATGGGGAGCATACGAAGCAAGTGGCGGGTGAGATTTTGAGGCACTCGACGTAAAAGATCATCATAAAAAATATCACCAGAATTTACATTCTACTCAAAATTCAAAGATGAGCTGCTCATTTTTAAGATAATTTTCTTGGACACAAAGCTCCCCAAGCGATCATAGAGATCATCGAGAAAGGGATTAGCATTTACCAGTCAGTGAACTCGGCGATTCTTTGAGGTCTTTGCGTCCAAAAGTCGATAGACTTACAATTAAATAGCTTGCAATAAATTCGAATTAGAAATTTAGCTTGTACAGATGCGAATAAAAGAAATAATTGTCGATCATGCTGCGCTCCTCGGCATGGTTACTCAATCGACTGCATGATAAATTTTGTCATTGGAATTTTCTGATAGAAAGGGATGAAAATGAAAATATCTCACTTCACCGAAATTGAAGCAACTCCAATCAAGGATCCAAATGTTGCTGGGGTTTCGCGACGGGTGCTTATTTCCACCAAAGACAAGGCACCCAACTTCACCATGCGGCTGTTTCATGTAGAGCCCGGAGGATACACCTATCATCACGCTCATGATTTCGAGCATGAAATTTTTGTTATCGAAGGGGAGGGGGAAGCAATTAGCGCAAGCGGGTCTGTTCCTTTTCAAGCGGGAACAGCCATTTTTGTTGAGCCGAACGAAGTTCATCAGCTCCGAAATACTGGAAAAACTCTGATGAGCTTCTTATGCCTGGTGCCAAATCGGGGACATCAATAATTCGCTTGTAGGACAAGATGCGCACTTGCCCTACAAGCGGAAAAATGAAAATCATTGCATAGGCTTCAGGTAGGTACTCTCAATAATGTCGTGAGTTCGCTCCGACAGCGCTTTTGCTTGCTCGATGACATTATTCTCGTTGATCGGTCGTTCTAAAACAGGCGGGTTAATAATGATCTCAACCTCAAAGCCGCGCAAATTCAGGACGCCCCAGAAATGGTCGACGAAGGTCATATCGCTGTGCCAGGTGACGAGATCGCGATTCTGGGGACCGAATGGCTGCTTGTTCACCGAAGCATAACGGATGGTGATTGGCAGAATTGGTGTCTCTGCCAAAATAGGGGAGGAAAAAATACCTTTTTTAAATGGCAACACCCTTTCGCCATTAGAAGAAGTGCCTTCAGGGAAAACTTGGATCGTCAAGCCTTGCTTCATATATTTCGCAATTTGTCCAATATATGGTTTATTCGCTGATGGACCTTTTTTGCTCCGATCCACGAAGATCGAACCAGCCAGCCATGCTAACTGTCCCAGCAGTGGCCAATATTTTACCTCCTTTTTTGCCACAAAGAGCCCTGGTTTTTTGCATCCCACCAAAATAATATCCAGGTAGCTGAGATGATTCGCGATCATGAAATAGTTCTGCTTTGGATCTATTAATTCCCCATTGATCAATTTGACCTTAATTCCCAGCACCCAAACATTCCAGCTCGCCCAGATTCTGGTGAGAAAAATAACGATTTTTCGATGCGTGTATCGCCCAACAATGAGCGCTATTGGTGCAAATAGGATTGCAATGACAAGAAAGAACAAATTCACCACCAAAAACCCAACCAAACGTGCCAACCGTCTCATTCCGAATTCCTCTTTTGCAGTTAAGATTAGCTCAATTTCGAGATAATTCGTTGCATTAATACCAACACCTCAATCGAATAGCGGATTCTGAGCTATTAAATTATTGTTGCGATTCATCAGAGGATTTCTTATAATGATTTTGATAGCGATCTGCAATTTTATCGGTCGAAAGTAGAATAAAAAAGTCGGTCGTTCCAAATTCAGCATCCAGGGCTGGTTCGCCGCAGATTAGCGCCCCAACACGAAGGTAGCCCTTCAACAATGGGGGGATCTTTTTGAGGACGTCGCGGCATTCGTCAGCCGGAATATCGTCCCGCAAGCCAGGCATGACGCATTTCTCAACTGGTTGAACGCGAAATTGCTCTGGGGCAAAATACTCTGATTTCAGATATGAATAAATCTGACTCACTTCGTCAACATTATGAGTGTGCAAACTGCCGCAACCAAACAGATATTTGGCATCGATCATTTTCAAATACTTTGCGATCCCTGCCCAAAGCAAATTGATCACGACCCCAGAACGATAATCCTTGTGAACGCATGAACGGCCCATCTCCAGAATTTCAACTGGAAGATTTTTCAGGTTGGTCAAATCGAATTCTCCCTCAGAATAAAAACCACCATTTTGATTAGCCACCGACTTTCTAAGCATTCGATATGTACCAACAATTTTGTTATTGGATTTGTCAATCGCAATTAAATGATCGGCGTGCGAATCATATTGGTCTTGATCCAATCCGGTTTCCCAGGATGACTCCAAACCTTCATTCATTTCGAGATTAAATACTTCGAAGCGCAAACGCTGAGCGCCCTCTATCTCCTCAGCAGTCTCCGCGATTTTTACTTGGAAGCCATTAGATTCAATACTAAATCTTACATTTGAAGCGAGAGCTTTTTGTTCTGTCATCATTGGCAATCTCCTTTTGTCTGCCATTTTAAAAATATTTATGAGCTAAAAAATTAAATCCTCATTACACTGATTATGCGCGTAATTTACGGACGCTGTATGCGCCCTCCAGATCTTATGATGAGGGCTGCCAGCGATATTAGTTGCGAAATTCATGGATTGATTCGAAAGAGCGATCGATTACATCCATCTCATAACACAAATCTAAAGGTTGATTGGTCATGCAGCCCATTTCGAAAATCTAGCTTATTTGAATCAATAAATTTTCGTTGAATTGTCGCTCTTCAAGCACAATGTTACTCAACCTATTTCACTAATTCAATGTCATCAATTTGCACAAATAAGTTTAATTTGTCAAGGTTCTTATGTAATAAAAATGTAAATATTTTTTCTCTTGATTCTCAGCTTTTTAATTCGTATTTTCCGCCACTTCATTTGCATTAGGTAGAGAGCAAGTGTTCAATTTTTTGCCACGCGGTATTTAACGTGGTGCTATTCGAGATAAGGACATGTACGATGCATGATGAAATTACAACTCTAAAGCATGAAGAAACCATCTTAGATAAACAAACTCGATCTGGAGTGCAACCCAACCTGGATTCCTCACCTGCCGAGCATTCCTATTCAATAGAAACCTGCAAAAAGCTCTGGGCATTGGTCGAGGGCGCCAATCTCATAAAAAAATATCGGAAATCACGCTATGAAATCGGCGATATTTTAAAGGTCGATCTTGTTGGCGTATGCCCTGATGTTAAATATCAAGCGATTTTTAGAATAGAGAAGTTTGTCGGCGGCGGGTTTGCTGGACAAGTTTATCGCGTTAAGCTCATCGAAGCCGATTTTGATCATCAGAGTGGCGCTGAAAAATTAGAAGTTGGCAAGTGCTATGCAATGAAGATCATGATTCCGCCATCACGATTTTCGATCTTGTTTCGAAATTTAATTTACTGGTTGGCCTATCAGGGCCCATTTTCAGCCCAGGTCAATTTTGCTGCTGCACGAGTGGGGGTTTTATGGCTAAGATTAATTCGTCGTGCCGCTAAAATATACTTGGGCAGTGAAAAGGCGATTGTGAATAGCTATGCAACATTTTTTGATCATAATTTTAACAGCTATGGCGAGATTAATGAATGGGTGCCTGGGAGGACCTGGAAGTTCGAGATAGACGACAAAATTTTTGAGAGGAAGAAATGGCGAAAGCTCGAATTCATACCAAAAGATGGGTCTGTGAATGCGGTTGAATATCTAACAAAGCGAAAATTCATGGCGAAGCTGGTTCAAATGCTGCATGACATGGGCGCACCGGAATTGGCACGTCAGTATGAATGGGCCACCATGAAGAGCCAGCCAAATGTCCTGAAGCGAAATGATTCCAATGATGGCTATTATGATGGACTCACGGCAATCGATTTTAGAGCCGGTTTAGCATTGCTGCCATTTTTGCCAATGAGCCCGGCAGATTTCCGGTTGATCGTTCAGGGGATCTTTCGTGGTCATTTCGTCCAGTTTGATCGCGGCGATCTTAATAAACTCACTCAATTCATCGAAAAACACCGCGATCAATTTAATGACCTGAGACCGGTATTCGAAGAACTGCAGATCAGGGAAGTTGAATATCGCAGTTCGCTTCCAGACATTTCTCATCATGGATTTAAGCTGATTTTTAAACGATCTCTCCGCAAATCTGTGAAACAAGGTCTTGTTTCTGGATGGAAATGTAAAGAATTGCTCGATGAGGAGCAAGCGCCCAAAATGGCACAATCTTCAGCGCGCTTTATTCTGTTTTACCTGTTAGGAGCGGTGCCAATCCTTGGAAATTTTTTCCGTCGTTTATGGGGCAATCGGCTTTACGCGCGCCATATTGGGCAGATTATCACGCAATCCGGTTATCTCAGCCGAGTGCTCCGTGCCAAACAGGCCAATGCCCTGATTGATTGGTATCGAGAGAATAGAGTGGAGGAAGCACGAGTTTTTCGATTGATTGACAAACCTGTCAGCTTCTGGATGCAATGGTTTTTCCTTAGCTGGCTGCCTCCGAAATGGCATCGTTTTTTCACCGATGGAAAGTACGCGTGGAAATCTATCAAAGATACGGTCACATATCCGATTCGCTTCTATCGCGACGCAGAATTTCGTGAAACTTGGTTGCTTCAGCAAGTTGAGTTGGGGTATGCTGAAGGAATGCTGAGCGCTCAGGAAGCAGACAGCATTCGCCATAATGTCAAAGATGTATTTATTCAAAAATATCTCAAATGTGTGGCAGTGCATGTGGCTACCCTCCCGATCACGCAGGTTATTTCGGTGATCGCCGCATTCTACGCAATGATTCGGTTCGGACAGACCTGGTCGGAGGGATTGCTGTATGCTGGAGCTGTTTTAGCTGCGTTTCAGGCAACGCCTGTTTCGCCTGGATCATTGGTCCGAGGTAGCTATGTGATCTATTTAATGATCAAAGAGCGGGATGTTAAAAACTATTGGATTGCTGCTCTCATCTCATTCTGGCATTACATCGGTTATTTGGGGTTCCCGGTACAAATGGTCGCAAAGTTTCCAGCACTATCTCGATTGATGGCAGGTAGGTGGGCCACCAATATTGTTCATATTATTCCAGTTTTTGGAGAGCGCGGCGCTCTGCTTGAACATTGGGTTTTCGATTTATTTTTTAATGTTCCCATTTCAATAAGAAGATTGTTCAGTAAGCGGAAAAGCTCATAAAATGGAATTATAGCTTAAAAAAAATCACAAAATGATCGTTATAGAATTTTTGGAGACCCCATTAATTGAATGTTTTTTAGAGGGCTATTCGAGAAGAAAAAAATTTTAAAATTTTTTTCTGAGAAGTGGAACTTATGAATCTTTTAAAAGTATAAAGCATCGAAATTAGAAACAAAATAGGATACCCTCCCAATAATATGGTCTAAATGACCAGGTGATATATCTAAAGCGGTCAAGGTTATTCTGGGTTTTACCTCCTTTCTTCCCATTATAACTTTTGGCCGCTTTCCTTTTTATGACTTCTTGTTATCTCCCGCACTTAAATCTGCATGGCCATTTCAAACTATTTTTGAATTTTTATCCGCGATGAGTCCAATTCTTTTACCACTCGTCTTGCTATTCCATGACCCAAAAAGATCAGATCATCTGACATTGCTATAAAATTTTGGGTTTTTATGCTGTGTGCATTTTAGCGAATACTGGTTTTCCCGCTGCAATACGCCAGATATAAGACGTATTATCATTTCTATTCCCTGTGTTTTGAGGACAGGAATGACATCTTCATTATCAATTGCCATTATTGTAACAAAAAGAGTTCCGCGTGCGATTTTTTAGATGACCAGTCAATTTGAATCTCACCTGAAATTCTATTCTGAAGATTCATATTTTAGTACTCCAAGGAACACCCAAAAATACGCTGAAATGAAAGCGATTTTTATTGTTCGAATTTCGTGTTTTCAGGTGTATTTTGTATGCAAAGGGTCTTCACCTTCGCTTATTTGAGAGATTTGGGTCTCAAATAAACTAATTTGTCTAATAATCAATAAGAAGTCATCGGAAGATCAAACCCTGTTTGGAATGAAACGAATTAAGCTGACATTTTGTAGTGAGCCGAATGGTTTTTAATGTCAACTGTTTTTTGGGTCATGAAGAGCGAATTATGGAAATAAGCTTAAGATTGAATTTTCTAAGCGTAGGCACGTGTTTCTTTCATTTTTAGGAAGGCAAAAATGACAAGAAATATCGCACTATAGTCTGAAAAATTTCTTTTCAAAATTTGGCAATCCTCGCCCAAAAAAGCAAAGATAGTTGGGCGGGGATTTTTGTACAATCCGGTTTATTATGATTTATCGAAATGCGGGCAAAGAAAATTTATGTCTTGCTATAAAGCTTCCGATTCCTCGCCCTTGGATTCATCAATTTCGTCAAGGGTTTCAGCTGGCGTTCTTTCATCTTTGATTTTCTCGATATAGCATTTCCAATGATAAGGGGAGTTGCTATGAACTGGAATAAATGGTCGTCCCTTAATCTCCTTTTTGCAATAATGGCAGATTGTGACCTGCTCCATATTTGATTCCTCCAAATGATTCATAAGCTACCGAAGTGGTTTTTGCAAATCTATTATACATTCCAAAATAATAAAGTTCCCGTTTCTGTTGACTTCAAAGGGATTTCAACAAAATTTATGCCGGGATCTTGTATTGGTGAAATCAGTTTGATTTGCCACATGATCGATGAAATATCGGATTTCACCTCGGGACATGGAGAAAAAAACCTTGACTTTGATTAAAAAATTATTAATATTTTGAGGCATTTTAATGATAGGCTTTCTTGGGGTGATTAGAAATTGATCAAAGTGGAGGAGGAATGAATCGGATCATTGTTGACGCGATGGGTGGGGATTATGCGCCAGAGGAAATCATTAAAGGGGTGGCAGCCGCCTGTCGGGAAAGCGAGAGTCTTCATTGTATGCTGGTAGGTAACCAGAGACAGATCAGACCACTGATCGAGGCTGAAAGTATGGATAGCCAGCGCTGGTCAATCATCCATGCGTTAGAGGTTATCTCCATGGATGACTCACCCAAACAGGCAGTTTTTGAGAAAGAGCAGGCGTCAATCAATGTAGCGGCACGGTTAATCAGAGATAACTATGGAGACGCATTGGTTAGCGCTGGTAATACTGGAGCGACGATTCTCTCTTGTTCAAAATATATTCCTCGATTGCCTGGCATTGAGCGCGCAGTTTTAGCTGCGATTCTACCAGTAGCGAAAAAGAAAAAGAGCGATCCAGGCGTTTCAATTTTGCTGGATGTCGGCGCTACGCTGCATTGCAGCGTGAATCAATTGATTAGCTTTGCCATTATGGGGAAGCAATATGCCAAAACTGTGATGGCGATCGAAAATCCTCGGATCGGATTGTTAAACATCGGAGAAGAGGAGACCAAAGGGAGTGAAACCCTGATTCAAACCAATCAGGAATTGAGAAAGAGCCCGCAATTCAATTTCATCGGCAACATTGAAGGCAAAGACATCATGACTGGGATTGCGGATGTAATTGTGACAGAAGGAATGGTCGGAAATATTGTATTAAAGTGTCTTGAGGGAATGGCGGAATTAACTGTCAAGACAGGCAAAAAACTGTGGAAGAAAAGCCTGTTATCAAAATTGGGCCTAACCATGTTAGCTCCGATGCTCAAAAAAATTAAGCGACGAATGGATTACACAGAGTACGGCGGTGCGCCGATCCTGGGCTTTGAAAAATTGGTCGTCAAAGCCCATGGTCGATCGAAGGCAAAGGCGATTAAAAATGCCATTCTTTTTGCTGAGCGATCAGTTCAGAATGAATTGGTTAAACATATTGAAGCTGCGATGAAGCAATTCTATCTTCAATTGTTCGATCATGAACAAAAATAAAATTGTCGAATTCGGTTCAGAACTATTAATCGGACATCCGAAGATGTGCAAATTGCACATTTAAAATTTTCATCCTGGTCAGCAATTTCAAAATCGAAAATGAGCAAATGTCCAAGAAGATAACGCCAAATTAACGGGAGGAAGCCAAAATGATTTCGGAAGCCAATTCGTTTCGTTATTTGCTGCCAATTATGTTAGGCCTTTTTATGATGTTAAGTTGTGGGAAGAAGCAAGTACCGCCGTATAAAGATCAGAAGTTAGCTGTAGAACAGCGAGTGGAAGATCTATTGCATCGGATGACATTAGAGGAAAAGATCGGCCAATTGCAGTGTGTGATCTCAGACCTTGAGAGATCTGAGGCGAAAATAAAGGATCATGTTGGGAACGTTGGCGTTATCCTTCGACCATTCGAAGCGAAAGAAGCAGCGGAAAAATTAAATCATCTTCAAAAGGTGGCGCTGGAACAAACCCGATTGGGAATTCCAATTTTGATGCACGATGAGGCGCTCCATGGTTTGGTGGGGAAAGGTGCAACCAGCTTTCCTCAGGCAATCGGCTTGGCAGCTACGTGGGACGTTAACCTCGTCAGCCAGGTAGCGGCGGCTATTGCAGCAGAGACGAAAAGCAGAGGTATTCGCCAGGTCCTTTCGCCAGTTGTGAATATCGCCAGAGACGTCCGATGGGGTAGAGTCGAGGAGACCTACGGCGAAGATCCTTTTTTGACTGCCAGATTAGGCGCTGCATTTTGCAAGAGCTTTGAGGATTCTGGCGTGATTACTACGCCCAAGCATTATGCTGCCAATATCGGGGATGGTGGACGCGATAGTAATCCCGTTCATTTTTCAGAACGCTTGCTCAGAGAAATCTATTTCCCTGGCTTCAAAGCTTGTTTTCAAGAGGGGAAGGCTCGATCAGTGATGGCAGCATATAATTCGCTGGATGGTATACCCTGTTCATCCAATCGTTGGCTGCTGACTAAAATTTTGAGAGAGGAATGGGGTTTTTCGGGCTTTGTGGTATCTGATTATGGTTCAGTCGGCGGGATCTTTGATCTGCATCGCACCGCAGCGAACAAATCGGAAGCGGCGAAACAGGCCATTGAGGCTGGCATGGACGTCGAATTGCCTGGTGTCTATATTTTTGGGGAGCCGCTGCTGGAAGCTGTCCAGCAAGGGATGGTCAAAGAAAGCACAATCGATCAAGCGGTACGAAGGGTTTTGACCGCAAAATTTGCACTTGGGCTATTCGACAACCCCTATGTAGATCCGGATGCCGCCGAGCGGATCAACGATTGTGAATCGCATCGCCAATTGGCGCGCCAGGCGGCTCAGAAGGCGATTGTATTGCTGAAAAACGACAATCGTGTGCTGCCATTGAAGAAAAACTTGAAATCCATTGCTGTCTTGGGTCCGCTGGCCAATGTGGCGAAATTGGGTGGCTATAGTGGATTTGGAATGAAGACTATCAGTCCTTTGGAGGGAATCCGAGCGAAGGTGGATCCAAAGACGCAGGTGACCTTTAAGCGAGGGTGTCTGCTTGAGCTGGTTACCCTTCCTCCAATTCCAGCGGATTATCTCACTCCCGTGGGCGACAAAACAGGAGAGAAGGGCTTGTTGGGTGAGTATTTCAACAATATGGATTTCTCTGGGGATCCGGTGTTGGTTCGCGTCGATCGAGAAATTCATTTCGATTGGGGCGGTGGAGCTCCAGATGAAGCAGTCAACTCTGAGCAATTTTCGGTGCGGTGGACCGGCAAATTAACGGCTCCGGCGACTGGAGAATATCAGTTAGGTGTGACAACGGATGATGGCGTCAGGCTATTTCTGGATGGACAGCTTTTGATAGAATATTGGAAGGACCGTTCTCCAATGACGAATACGGTGAGTGTGAAATTGGAGAAGAATCGCCAATATGATATTCGGATGGAATACTACGAAAATGCTGGAGGAGCATTTGCAAGCTTGGGTTGGAACTATCAGCCTGATTATTCGCGGGAAATTAACGAGGCTGTCCAGGCAGCCAAGAACGCTGATGCAGCGATCGTAGTTGTCGGAATTATCGAAGGCGAAGGGATGGATCGCTCGAACCTGGACCTACCAGGGTTTCAGGAAAAGTTGATCTCTGATGTCGCAGGTACAGGAACTCCCACGATTGTTGTTTTGATAAATGGAAGCGCGATTACCATGCAAAATTGGTACAAAAAGGTTCAGGCCATTGTGGAGGCTTGGTATCCTGGAGAAGAGGGCGGTCATGCGATCGCTGATGTGTTGTTTGGCGATTATAATCCAGGCGGAAAATTGCCCATTACTTTCCCACAATATGTTGGTCAAGTGCCACTCTACTATAATCACAAACCGACCGGGAGAGGTTATGATTATGTCGACCTTAGCGGCAAGCCGCTATTCCCATTCGGATATGGTTTGAGCTATACCGAGTTTGAATACAGCAATCTGGCGATCGATCCACCCGAAGTTAAATCTGGCCAGCGTGTGAAAATTACGTTTGACCTTAAAAACATTGGGACCATGGCCGGGGATGAGGTCGTGCAACTTTATATTCATGATCCGATAGCCAGCATTGCCCGACCGATCAAAGAGCTGAGAGGTTTTCAGCGGCTGCACCTTCAGCCTGGCGAGAAAGCGTCGATCTCATTCGAACTCACCTCAGATGATCTATCCTTGTGGGATGCAAATATGAAATGGGTTTTAGAACCAGGCCGGTTCGACATTTTTATTGGGAGTTCCTCAGAGGATATTCGGTTGCAAGGGAGTTTTGAGGTGGTAAAGTAGCCCAGAGGTCCAATATCGTTGCAGCTTTCTAATGAACCGAATGCAAAAAAGGTCTTTGAAAGGTTGAATGAGAACGTCAAAAATTGAGCAATTCGATTCAGGAGCATGGTCTCGAGATTAACTGATTTCTTCAAAAAATGATCGTTGGTCTGCGCCATTCAATCTTTGGTTCGCTGATACAGGAATACAGAGGGACTACCGCAGCCAGGCCCATCGAAAAATGGCTTGACTTTTTCAAGAGAATTCGTTAGCTTAGATGCGCTGAGAACTGGATATTCAATCAGGCGGCGAATTTTTCCATGATGACTAACTAAGGCGGCTATTGAATTCAATGACCAACGAGAAATTCAAACAATGCGGTGCATGCAAAAAAATCTGGAACACAGTAGATGAGTTTATTCAGGATAAGGATATAAGGGTGCTCTGGCTGCAAGTCATCCCCGGGCACCCTGATGCGAATTGCATTATTTTCGAGCATAGATCCTGTGGGAGCACCACTTCGGTGCTCACCCCAAAGCTTCGTCACTTGCTACATAGAAAATTTGAATCGATTCAGGACCTGTACGGCACATCTGAATGTAATCGCCACTGCAACACACGCGATACCATGGCTGCTTGCGAGAAAAGATGCGTGAATGCCCAAGATCGAGAGCTGGCGAGGATGCTGGTGTCGTTGAAGTGGGGAGATGAGTAGTACTGGAGTAACACGTTTTATTGAACGGATATTTATAAAACGAGGATGGGCGCTGTTCTGCACGAACTGAATCGGGGAATAATTATTGGCTATGCAACAGAATACGCTTTAATGCAATAAGAAAGACCCTAATTAAGAATGGAGCAAAAGATGGCCGAGAAACAGAAAATATTAATTATCGATGACGATGAGGATTTTCGCATCTCTATCAGAACCCTGCTGAAGAGCCACAATTATGAGGTGATTGAAGCAGAATCAGGCAAGCAAGGCCTCGAGATGATCAAATCCGAAAAGCCGGACTTAATTGTACTGGACATCATGATGGAAACCATCGATGAAGGCTATTTGATCAATCAGTTCATTAAATTTCAAAAGGAATATGAGGAATATAGAAATTTGCCTATCTTAATGGTCTCCTCAATTCAGCAGGACCCACTCTCACGATTTCCCAAGGCGGCTGGGGAAGTGGAGATGATCATGCCTGATTATTACTTAACCAAGCCAGTGGATATCCCAAAATTTTTGGATATGGTGAAAAAATTATTGACAAAATAAGGCATCGTCGCATCAGTAAGTTCACTGAAAATCAAGCAGCACTAATTTCTTTATGATGATTCGATAGATCCTTTAGGTCAGATCGGGTCTTAACAAATCCTTCATGCATTATGGAACAAAAAAAGAGAAGGATCATCGTCATTGACGACGATCCGGTGATGCGATTATCTTGCTTTAAAATTCTTGATAAAGACGGCTATTTGGTCGAAACTTATGAGGATGGTGAACAGGGTTTAGCTGCCATAAACCGTCAAAAGCCAGATTTACTGGTGGTAGATTTAAAGATGCCGAAAATTGGGGGGATGGAGGTAATCAACCGGGTTCATCAGATCGATCCTGAGATTTGTATCGTGGTGATCACAGGATATGCCACGATTGGAACCGCGGTGGATGCGATGAAAGCTGGTGCTTACGATTTTTTGCCAAAGCCATTTACACCAGATGAATTGCGCTTAATTGTTAAGCGTGGGATAGAGCGGACTGAATTGGCCGAACAATCCCGGCGATTAAAGCAGGAAAAAGAAAATTTGCAGCGCCGTTTTTTGACTTTTGTGTCCCATCAATTGCAATCCCCATTAGTTGCCATCCATCAATACCTTGAAGTCCTCAAACACTTAGAAGATTCTCCAGAAAGAAAATCGTTGAAGCGAGAATGGATCGATCGCTCAATCCTTCGATTAAAGGAACTCATCGCTATTATTCAAGATTGGCTGACCATTGCGAGAATCGAAAGTCAGCAATTGGTGGAATGTTTGTCGCCAGTGCAAATCAAGCCAATTCTGGAGGACCTGGTCCAATGCTACACTGAACAGGCCAGGGAGAATAATGTTATAATTGAACTCGACCTTCCCAATGAACTGCCCGTTGTTACTGCTCATGAACAATGCCTGAGAATAGTGTTTTCTAATCTAATTGTGAACGCCATTAAATACAATCAGCGACCTGGGAAAATCCATATTAATGCTCGGGTCGATCCCAATGAGGTGGTTGTTTCAGTACGGGATACGGGAATTGGGATCCCGGAGGATAAATTGGGACTCATTTTTGAAGAGTTTTATCGAGTAAAAGATGAGCGAACAAAAAATATCAGTGGGACTGGTTTGGGGCTCCCAATTTGCAAAAAAATTTTGGACGAGATAGGCGGGAAGATCGAAGTCGAAAGCATCGTCAATCAAGGCTCTTGCTTTCACGTTCATCTCCCAAAACATAAGGATGAATAGAGTGATCTCGATACTTCGAAATCTTTCGCTGCGAGTTCGGCTGATAGTTGTTTATGTTTTCATTCTCGGCATGGGGGGATTGATCACGTCGTTTATCGGGTCCTTGATCGTCAATGAAACTTTGATGAATCAGGCGAGGAGCAAGGTGCATCACGACCTGAGGACAGCGCGAATGGTCTATGAATCCCGGCTTAAAATGATTGAGAATTCCGTTTATATCGGTGCCTCAGGATACACAATACAGCAAGCGATCCGTCAAGCTGATCGAACGCGCCTGATATCCAGGCTCCAACAAATTCAACGCGATTGCCAATTGGATTTTCTTTCGGTCGCTGACCAGGAAGGCCGAGTGATCCTTCGGCTTACTCATGCCGATCAGGTGGGAGATGACGTATCCGTGATTTCATTAGTCAAAGCAGCGCTAAATGGAGCCGTTGTTAGTGGCACAGAGGTTCTTAGCCAGGAACTTTTGGCTAATGAAAATATAAAATTGGCAGAGCAAGCCCGAATTCAGATTGTTCATACGCCCAAAGCCAAGCCCACAACGTTGCGAGAGCTGACCGCGGGGTTGGTATTGATGGCTGCCGCTCCATTTTATGACCCTACTGGGAAATTGCTCGGTGTGCTTTATGGTGGGCACCTAATTAATCGCAATTTTACCATCGTGGATCAAGTGTGGAGCATGGTTTACGAGGGGGAGAAATATCGTGGACAGGATGTGGGAACCGTCACAATTTTTTTAGGTGATCTCAGGATATCAACCAACGTCAGAACATCGAGTAGCGAGCGCGCTATTGGAACGCGCTTATCTGCCGAGGTTGCTGAGGCCGTATTAACCCGAGGCGAACGCTGGATCGGTCGTGCTTTTGTGGTGAGCGATTGGTATATCAGCGAATATGAACCGATCAAGGATTTCAATGGAAACACCGTGGGCATCTTATACGTGGGCCTGTTGGAAAAAGCTTACCTGGCGATTAGAAACAAGGTGATAATCACTTTTATGGTTGTTGCCACGATTGGATTTTTTCTCATTGTTGGTATCAGCTATCTTATTACCCGTTCGATCACGCGACCATTAAGTGAAATGGTGAATGTAACACAGGCCATCGCCAAGGGAGACTTGAGCCATCGGATCCGAGTTAAATCCAAGGATGAGATTGGACAACTGGCCATGTCATTTAATAGAATGGTGGCAAGTTTACGGAAGATGCGGGCCGAACTGGAGCAATGGACCAATACTTTAGAGCAAAAGGTCAAAGAGCGAACTGAGGAATTGGCCGCAATGCAGAATACCCTCATCCAATCACAACGCCTCGCATCGCTGGGAAAGATGGCGGCTGGGATCGCCCATGAAATCAATAATCCTCTGGGAGGAATTCTGGTTTTAAGCTCCTTAGTCATGGAAGATTTGAAAGCTGATGATCCGCATCGGGAGAATTTGCAAGAAGTCATTAAGCAGACCATGCGGTGTCGCGATATTGTTAAAGGCCTATTGCAATTCTCCCGCCAGGAAGAGGGCAAGTCGGAGTATGTCAATTTAAACGATGTTTTGACCAATACGCTATCCCTGCTGGAGAAGCAAGCGCTGTTTCACAATATCAAGGTCGTAAAGGATTTCGACTCGAATTTGCCCAATATTCTGGGCGACCCGTCCCAGATGCAACAGGTTTTCATGAATATCATCTTGAATGCGGTCCAGGCCATGAAAGAGGTCGGCACTTTAACTATTGTCACCCGGCACGATAAAAAGAATGATCTTGTGATCGTAGATGTCACAGATACGGGCTGTGGAATCCCAGAAGAATTGATTGATAGGATCTTCGACCCATTCTTTACGACCAAAGAGGTGGGTGAGGGCACTGGGCTTGGTCTGTCGATTGCGTATGGGATTGTCACCAAGCATCAAGGTCGGATGACTGTCAAGAGCAAGGTGAATGAAGGCTCCACGTTTACGATCAAATTACCGGCGGTTCATGGACCCAAAATGGGATTTGTTGATGCGCTTGCATCTGATACAACAACCATAGATGCCGCAAATCCCATGGCAGGCAAACAAGCTTAAGGATCGACAATCACGCGAAATTTAGCAAACAAGCATGACATTGATAGGCGAGATGATTTATGGTCTCATCAAATTTAAAGATTTTAGTGGTTGATGATGACGAGGCGATACGAATTTCGTTAGAAAAACTTTTTGCCAAGACCAACCATTTAGCGGTGATCGTTGAAAATGGCGCTCAGGCACTGGAGAAGGTGAAAAGCCGGCAATTCGATCTGGCTTTTATTGATTTGAAATTGCCTGGAATGAGCGGAATAGATTTGTTGAAACAAATTCGGGCTATCAGCCCGCGCATTGACATTGTGATCATTACTGGCTATGGCACTGTCGAAACAGCCGTTGAGGCAATGAAGTATGGTGCTTACGATTATATTCAGAAGCCTTTTTCATTAGAGACCATTCGGCAGGTTCTCGATAAAATAATACAGAAACGAGCGATCCTTCAGGGTGCGAGCACCCCGCGCTTGAAATTCGATCGGGATGGGCAGGTCGAAACGATCATTGGCGAAAGCCCGCGAATGCTCGAGGTATACGAGCTTGTTCAAAAAGTGGCCCCAACCGATAGCACCGTATTGATAACTGGAGAAACTGGCACAGGCAAAGAATTGATCGCCAGGGCGATCCATTTTAATAGCCTGCGGAAGAACAAGCCGTTTCTCACCATGGACTGCAGTTCTCTGGTGGAAACCCTATTTGAAAGCGAATTGTTCGGTCACGTAAAGGGTTCATTTACAGGTGCCATTGCCACGAAGCATGGTAGCTTTGAGCTGGCCAATGGAGGAACATTCTTTTTCGATGAAATTGGCAATATATCTTTAAACATCCAGGCGAAGATATTGCGGGCGATTCAGGAGCGGGAAATTCGACGCGTCGGATCAACTGAGACCATCAAAGTTGATGTTCGGGTCATTGCGGCTACTAATAAAGATCTTCGCCAAGCGGTTGAACACGGGACCTTTCGTGAGGACCTGTTTTATCGAATTAGTGTGATCCCAATTCATCTGCCGCCCTTACGCGAGCGGAAGGAGGACATCATTCCGCTGGCAAATTACTTTCTGGAAAAATACAATCAGCGAAGATTAAAAGCGCTCCGGGGATTTAGCGCGAGCGTGAAGGATATTTTTATTCGCTACCATTGGCCAGGGAATGTTCGAGAACTTGAGAACATTGTCGAACGCGCGGTTGTGATCGAAGATGGTGATGAGGTCTCGGTGACCAGCCTCCCATCGCATCTCTGGCTTGATGGCGATCAGAAAAGTATGGTGAGCGCAAAGGTCAAAACGCTTGAAGAGCTGGAGCGAGAACATATTATTCATGCTCTGAAAGCAACTGACGGGAATCGTTCTAAAACCGCTCGATTATTGGGAATCGATCGAAAGACGCTTTATGATAAGATCAAGCGCTATGAGATCGACGACAAATGAAGCGACTTTTGTAGTGCGTTTGGTGAAGCATCGGCCAAGAGTTAAACATTGAAGTGTAGAAAAAATCCCCAGCGATAATCCGTTAGAAATCAATCTTAGAATCGCTATTGTTCTATACTGAGGTAAAATTCCCCAATTGCTCTTACCTGAAAGACCAAACCTGTTCACTGTACCATTAGGATAACTTCATAAATCAAATAATGTTGACATTGATAAAAAATCTGCAAAATTCATGGCATGATGTTTGTGATAAGCTGATTCCACAATTCATGGAAGAAATGTAATTGGTGATGAAGGTAGAATGTTGAATCGTTCCGTGGCTGGAAAAGTATTGTTGATCGGCAAGCGCGATAAAAGGATATTAGAGAAAATTTCCAGCATATTTAATAGTAATGAATTGCTATTGGCAGTTGAACATGATTTGGGTACTGCCATCAATCGCGCTCAGAACGCTCGGTTCGATGTGATCGTCCTTGATGCTAATATTAAGGGAATCCCCATCGAGCAAGCGATTCACATTTTGCGCGATATTGATCCCAGGGTAAAGATCATTGTAAAAACGAGAGAGAATTCAAAAGAATTGGAGGCGAAGGTTCGTCAGGAGAAGATATACTATTACCATCTTGAATCGTTTGGCGCCGACGATCTCAAATTGGCGATCATCAGCGCATTAGGCCGACGAGGGAATTCTTTTTTGTCCGACGATCAAACATCTCCAGATGAAAATCTAATAAAAATTCTCATGGTCGATCAGAATGACGAATTTATTGAGGTGCACCGAACAAATTTAGAGAACCACAATTTTAAAGTGAAACTTAGTTTCAATGCAGACGAAGCATTCGATCTGCTGAAGAAGGATCATCCTCATGTAGTGATGATTGATTTGGATATTCAGGTCGGCAGTGATGGACTGCATTTTTTAGAGAAGATGATGATGGATGATGAAGCCCGGCATACGCCGGTATTGTTATTTTATTCTCGGACACGTATGGATTTGCATGGGATATTATTGGAAAAAGCAAAAGCCATGCTGCCGACCTGTTCTTATCTTGAGAAGCCGGTAAAAATTGAGGATGTAGTACCCACTGTAGATGCGCTTTTAGCCGCAAAGGATCACAAGGACAAAACGACAAGCTGATCTGGCAGAACATTAAAATCAATTTGACTGTTAAATTGTATCAGTATGACCATTAGATCCAGCAATGGCGATCCAAAAATGATCCTGCAGTGGCAAATACATGCGCTATGGCTCATGAACTCAGCGCACAAGCTGCTCAGAGTAGGGTAGAAAAAGAAAGCGATAATTAGCGCGATGGACGAAATTCCGCAGATATTAGTTATCGACGATGATAGCATCATTCGATTAGCCTGTGAAAAAACCCTGAAACCTCTCGGATACGGCGTCGATACGGCTGAAAATGGCAAGGTTGGTCTTGCCATGTTGAAGAAAAAGAGCTATGATTTGGTACTTTTGGATCTGATGATGCCAGAAATGAGTGGGAGTGAGGTTTTGGAGCAAATTCGGGCTTACGATGAGAACATCATCATCGTTATCATTACGGGCTTCGCGACCATCGAATCGGCAGTGGAAACCCTGAAGAAAGGGGTGTATGATTATATTCCAAAGCCCTTTTCCCCGGACGATCTGCGGAATGTGGTCCGAAAGGGTTTAGAGCGTCGTGAACTATTATTGCGCGCCGAAAGGCTTCGGAGGGAGCGGGAAAAAAGCTTGCTCAAACTGGCGGCCCAAAAGTCCCGCATGACAACGATTATAAATTGTATGGGCGAAGGCCTGATCGCAGTCGATAAAAACGCCCGTCTCACCTTGATTAATCCGATTGCCTGCCGGTTGCTGGGTATTGAGAAACCATGTAAAGTTGGTATTTCCATTCACGGCAATCTTAATTGCCCTGAATTAGAACAATTGATCGCGGATAGCTTATCCCCGAGCAAATTTGTACAGCGCAAGTATATCACTCAGGAAATCACCTTTGATGAGCAGTTGCAAAAGATCTATTCCGTAACGCTGGCGCCTATTAAGGAGAAACGGGATGAGATATCTGGCTTGGCGCTGATTTTGCGCGATATTTCGGAAGAGAAAAAGCTGGAACGGATGAAGGCCGAGTTCCAGAAATTGGTTTCGATTGTGGCCCATGAGCTAAAAGCGCCGATCAATGCGATAGATGGCTATTTGGAGATCATCTTAAAGGGATATTTAAAAGATAAGCCAGAGAAGATGGCGGAGTATCTGGCACGTTCGCGCGAAAAGGCGGAGATGCTTCGCAACCTGGTGGAGGACCTGTTGAGCCTCACCTCGATAGAGTCGGGAAAAATCGCGCAAGCGAGAGCCGCCGTGGATGTGAACGCCATCCTTGCCGATCTGGTAGCTTTCATGGAAAATGAAGCGCAAAAACAGCAACTGAAGGTTGAATTAGAGCTATCCGACCAGTTGCCGTTGATCAAGGGGGATAAGAAAGCTCTCACTTATCTCTTTTCCAATCTGATCACCAATGCAATCAAGTACAACCGGGTTGGAGGAAAGGTTATCATTAAAACGAAAGCCCAGGAGAATTATTTGGTCGCCTCGGTGATTGATACTGGATATGGGATTGGAGAGGATGAATTGGCGAAAATTTTTCAGGAGTTTTATCGCTCAAAAAGAAAGGAATTGGAGAAAATCCCAGGAACAGGCCTGGGTCTCAGTATTGCCAAGCGAATAGCAGAATTGCATAATGGTTTCATTCAAGTAAAAAGCAAAGTGAACGAGGGCAGTCAATTTGATGTTTATCTACCGATGTAGCGATAGTTGTCACCGCCCTATTTTGAATGCTTTGATGAAGGCATAGGACCTTCGCACAGGAAACGAAAAATAAACATCGTTTAATCGAAGTGAGATCCAGATTTCAAGAGGAGAGAACTGATGGCTGAAGTAGCGCTGGTGAGTCTGACCATCGATAATAAAAAAATCACTGTCCCGAAAGGCACAACCATTCTGAACGCGGCGTTGCAGCATGGCATTAAAATTCCGCATTTGTGCTATCATCCAAAAACTGGCCAGGCATCGCTTTGTCGTGTTTGTGTGGTAGAAGTCGAAGGGATGAAAGGATTACAAACCGCCTGTTCTGTTCCAGTGAAAGAGGACATGGTGGTTCATGCGACGACGGAGCGAACGCTGGCGGTTCGACGCATGATAGTTGAATTGCTGCTCAGCAATGGACATCACAATTGTATTGCCTGCGAGCGCAATGGCCGCTGTGAACTCCAGGATGCGGCCTATATGCTTGGCATCGAGGTGCCCTCTTATCCCATCTATGACAAAAAATTGCCGCTCGATGAATCCAGCCCTGGCATCGTGTATGATCCTAACAAGTGCATTCAATGTTATCGTTGTATCAAGGGCTGTAATAATGTGGTCGTCAATCGTGTGCTAGAAATGGGCTGGCGAAGCAATCACTCCGTGGTCGTATGCGATAATGATAAGCCCATGGGAGAATCCACCTGTGTGCAATGCGGCGAATGCGTGCAACTCTGCCCGGTGGGGGCACTGACGGAAAAGCAAGCCATTGGTAAAGGCCGCAGCTATGAGATGACTAAAGTGCAGACTACCTGTCCCTATTGCGGTGTTGGCTGCCAGATGGAATTGCACGTCAAGGACAATCAGATCGTTCGGGTCTATGGCGTGGAGGGCGACACGGATAACGAAGGATCGCTCTGTGTGAAAGGCCGGTTTGGATTGGACTTTGTGCATTCACCCAATCGGCTAACCAAGCCGTTGCTCCGAAAAAACGGCAAGCTGGAGGAGGTTTCGTGGGATGAAGCGCTGGACTTTACCGCAAATAAGTTGCTAGAGATCAAGAATAAGTATGGATCAAGCGCCATTGCGGGGCTGTGTTCGGCCAAGTGCACCAACGAAGAGAATTATATCTTTCAAAAGTTCATGAGGGCGGTGATCAAAACCAATAATGTCGATCACTGCGCCCGTCTCTGACACAGCGCGACCGTAGCCGGTCTGGCTGCGACGTTAGGTTCTGGCGCAATGACCAATTCCTTGCGCGAATTCAAAGATTCCGATATGTTTTTCATCATCGGCTCTAATACTACAGAAAACCATCCTGTCATCGGTTATTATGTGAAGCAGGCGGTAGCCAAAGGTGCCAAGCTGATCATCGCGGATCCGCGTCGGATCGATCTGGTGGATCATTCGACCTATTGGCTGCAACAGCGCAACGGTACCGACATCGCGTTGATCAACGGCATGATGAATGTGATCATCACCGAAGGATTGGAGGACAAAGAATACATCCAGACGCGCACCGAGAATTATGAGGCATTCAAAGAAAACATATTAAAATACACTCCAGAAAAGGTGGAAAAAATTACAGGGGTGCCTGCTGATCTGATCCGCAAAGCGGCAATTGAATATGCGAAGGCGGACAAAGCGGCATTGCTGTATTGCATGGGTATCACCCAGCATATCACTGGAACGAACAATGTCAAATCGTTGGTGAACCTGCAATTGCTAACTGGAAATATTGGCAAGTATGGCGCTGGCATCAATCCGCTGCGGGGACAGTCCAATGTGCAGGGCGCCTGCGATATGGGCGGATTGGTGAACGTTTTCCCTGCTTACCAACCGGTGACCAATCCCGACGTCCGCAAGAAGTTCGAGCAGTTCTGGGGCGTGGAAAATCTGGATGATAAAATTGGATTGACCGTGGTGGAAATGTTCAACGCAGCGGATGAAGGTAAGATGAAGGCGATTTACATCATGGGCGAAAACCCGGTGCTATCCGATCCAAATTCCAACCACATTAAACACGCCATCGATAAATTGGAACTGCTCATCGTGCAGGATATCATGCTGACGGAGACCGCGCAACTGGCGACGGTTGTTTTCCCTGCGCCGGCTTTTTCAGAGAAGGATGGCACAATGACTAACACCAGTCGACGCGTTCAGCGGGTGAGAAAAGCGACCGAACCTCCTGGCGAAGTCCGTCAAGATTATGACATCATCCATGAAATCGCGAAACGCATGGGGTATGCTAATTTATCCCCTGGCGGCCCAGAACAAATTTTCGAGGAGATTCGGAAGTGTACGCCGTCCTATGCAGGAATTACCTACAAGCGATTGGAGCGGGGCGGTATTCAGTGGCCCTGCCCCAATGAAGATCATCCTGGCACCGCTATTTTGCACAAAGATAAATTTGTGAGAGGGTTGGCGCTATTTTCAGTCTGCGAACATCTGGAGCCGGCGGAGTTGCCCGATGAGGAGTATCCATTCATCCTCTCTACTGGTCGCATTCTGTATCAATATCACACCGCCTCCATGTCGGGAAATTCCTATGTATTGAATGAAAAGGCGCCGGAGAATTATATCGAGATTCATCCCAAAGATGCGGCTCGGTTGAAAATCAAAGGGGGTGACTACGTGAAAGTACGCAGCCGTCGGGGCGAGATCAAATTGAAGGCGCTCATTTCCAATCGGCCGTTCAAAGGGAGTGTCTTTATCCCCTGGCATTATGCTGATTCAGCCGCCAATCTATTGACCATCGATGCGCTGGATCCGATCGCCAAGATTCCAGAGTACAAGGTGGCGGCGGTGGCGATTGAAAAGATTTAAATGACTAATTGACTTACTGACTGGTTAATATGAGCGACCGGTCGATCTTTTAAATAATAATCGAGAGGGAAAAAAGTATGGCCAATGAGAAGTTGGAAAGCAAACGCTGGATTATTGCGATTGCTGCTGTGATTATGCAATTGTGTCTTGGTACTGTCTATGCCTGGTCCGTGTATAAAAAGCCGTTGATGAATGCTCATGGCTGGGGTGAAACGGCAACGCAAATCACTTTTATGATTTGCATCGGTGTCATCGGTCTGGCAGCCGCTTTCGGAGGAATTCTGGTCGATAGAAAAGGGCCGCGCCTGGTGGCGACCATCGGTGGAATTCTTTTCGGTCTCGGCACATTGCTGGCTGGTTATGCTGATAAAATTGGTAGCCTGTGGCTGCTTTATCTCGGATTCGGCTTGATCGCTGGCTTGGGTAATGGATTTGGCTATGTCACTCCCATTGCGACTTTGATTCGCTGGTTTCCGGATAAAAGAGGGCTGGTCACAGGACTAGCGGTGATGGGCTTCGGATTGGGAGCGTTTTTCATGGGCCGAATTGCGCCTGCTTTGATTAATCATTACCAGGTCATCGGCGAAGGTAGCAAAGTGGTGGAATCTGGTGTATCGTCCACATTTTATATCTGGGGTATCATTTTTCTCGTTCTGGTAACTAGCGCAGCTCAATTTTACAAGAATCCGCCCAAAGGATGGTTGCCCGCTGGATTCACTCCATCAGCCAAGACCGTTTCGGCGGCTGATTCGTTCACTATTGGACAAGCTATCAAAACGCCGCAATGGTGGATGCTCTGGTCCATGTTGCTCTTGAATATTTCTGCGGGACTGGGATTATTGTCACAGCTTTCTCCCATGGCACAAGACATCTATAAAAAGACCATTTTGGATCCGAAAGCATTGGCAGTTGCAGGAGGCACGATTGTAGCGATTGCCTCGATTTTCAATGGACTGGGCCGATTGTTCTGGGCGTGGCTCTCCGATGCCATCGGAAGGAAGACGGTTTTTATTACCATGTTCGTTACGCAGGCGATCCTTTATATGTTTTTGCCGCAGATCGCATCCGCGACACTGTTTGCCATCATCGCCTGTTATTTGCTTTCCTGTTACGGCGGCGGTTTTGCCACCATGCCAGCTTTTGCAGCGGATTCATTCGGTCCAGCAAATATCGGCCGTGTTTATGGTACCATGCTGACGGCGTGGAGTGTGGCAGGTGTTGTCGGTCCATTAGTTTTCGCTCAGCTTAAAGACATCGCTCTTTATGTAGCGGCAGGGTTGCTGATTTTGGGCTTTCTGATCGCTTTATTATACAAACGCCCCAGGCCGAAAACGGCATAGCACGAATAAGAAAATCAAAATAGCGGATGCAACGAGACTCAGACCCTTGCGAAGGTTCGAAACCCTTCGCAAGGGCCATAGTGAGCTCAATTCTCCTTTGTGGTCTCTGAGTCCTAAAATTTGTAATATAAAATTAGGATATTCACATCAACCAACTGATTCCATCGCTCGCAGCGATAGAATCAGTCTGAAATTCTAAACCGCAACAAGTATAAAAGAAAATGTCTGACCGTTAAGCATGAGATAACGGTCTGGACAATTTTCCAGAAGCAAAAACGTTTGATCGCTTAAAAAAAATTTATAACATAGGAAATCCCCATGCAAGCCATCAAAGACAATCTGATCAAAATTTTTGAATACGCCCTCAATCAGGAAAAGACGGGCATGAGTTTTTTCACCACCTCGCTGGAACGGCTGGGCACGGGCGCGGCTGTTAGCGCGTTCAAAGTGCTGATCGAGGAGGAGAAAAAGCATATCAAATTCATCAGCGATATCATCGATGATTTGAAATCAAAGGGGGAGATCGACAAGAAGCACGTGGAAAACATCGTGATCGCGGAATCCGATTATTTCAATCAGCGGGCGCAATCCGAGCTACTGGAACAGTCCATTGAAGGCTCGATGATCCCCGATGTCACGGTATTTAACACTGCTTATCTGATCGAAAAAGACCTGAGCGAGTTCTATGGTCGGATGGCCAATACGGTCACCGATCCCAAAGCCAAAGATGCCCTGAAAATGCTATCGGATTGGGAAAAGAGCCATGAGCTGTATTTCAAGCAGTTTCGGGATAAGCTGACTGAGGAATATTCAAAGATGCCGTGGGGTGGGTAGGATGTTAGCATCTCTAAAGCTCCGAGCTTTAGGAATGCTAATTTTTCGGCAGCGGATAGAAACAACCCAAAGGATGTTTCTCTATGATTTGATCCCCCTGAGTTTTTTGAGCCTAAAATTAGTAGCGGAATATCATGAAGTATCAAAAAGCTATTATTTGCATTTCGATTTTATTATTGCTTGGATCATCTATTTTAATTCAAAAAGCCACGGCACAAACCGAGCAAAAAGGAAAGCTCCTCGTTACCGTTAAACCTGGTGCGCATTGGCAGCACTCGTTTCGCGTCATGGGGCTGATCAAAGTGACCAATCAGCCGCAGATGGCTTTCTGGCTGGAAGAACTGGATGGCAAACATGTAGCAACGATCTATGTCACGCATCGCACTGCGTTGCAGGACTGGCGTCCGTCTCCTGGCGAGAAAAAGGATCAGATTCGTCGGCCATCGTCGTTACCAGTTTGGGTTCATCAGCATCAGACTGGGGGATTGATGGCGGAGGCTACTTGCGCCAGTTGTCATAATTTGCACAATGCCAAAGAGAAAATGATTGAGCCCAATTCTCCACTGGCAGCCATTACTGGGGCGACGCCCAAAACAGGCTTCACGAGAGAGTGGCAAATTCCTGCCGATCTGAAGCCAGGCAAGTATATCATCAAAGCAGAAATTAATCATTCAAAAGATTTCAACAATACATTCAAAGAATCTGCCGCAGAGAATGATGAATATTATAGCGGCGGCAAAATGGGCTCGGGGCAACCATCGGTGGTCTGGCAAGGCGAATTGCAGATTGGTAGCAATCCAGCAGCAGTTTGGCTGAAAAAAATTGGGCATGGCCATCCAGCGGGAAAAAATGGAACAATCTTTTCGGATTTGAGCAGGATGGATTCAGCATTGGATATCGTGGAATCCATCGAAGTAAAATTTGAATAATATCCAACTTGAGTTACTGTCGAAATGACTACAATACCAAAAATGTCTGCTGACGAAGCTTTACATCGACTGCTGGAAGGGAACAGGCGATTTGCTGCCAACCAGGCAATTGGTCCGAATCGCAGTGAGAATCGGCGGCGCGAAATCGTCAATGGGCAAAATCCCTTCGCTATTGTGCTTGGTTGCGTGGATTCCCGTGTTCCGCCGGAATTGATTTTCGATCAGGGATTGGGCGATCTGTTCGTGATCCGCAGTGCTGGCCAGGTGATCGATGACGCCGTTTTGGGGAGCATCGAATTTGGCGTGGAAGAACTTGACATTCCATTGATTTTGGTATTGGGACATACGCGCTGCGGTGCGGTCACAGCGACGTTTGAGATCCTTGAGAATAATTTGCAGGTCGAGGGTTCGATTGGGTCACTCATCCAGGCGATCAGGCCATCGATTCATCAAGCTCATGGGGACGGTGTTGAAATTATCGATTTGGCCGCAAAAATAAACGTCGGAATGGAGATACAACGGCTCAGTCGATCGACTATTCTCTCCCGAGAGATGAACAGCGGCAATTTAAAGATTGCTGGGGGGTTCTATCACCTGGATACTGGAATTGTGGAGATCCTTGAAATTCGCTAATACAATATCTTGTTTTATTAAGAGTCGATGTTGGGATTAGCATGATTTGTCATTTGATAAATTTAGCCAACGATTATCCAGCGAGTTCTATTGTCCGGGAAAATTGAATTCGTTTCAGCATATAAGCGAACAACCGCTCATGAAATTTATAGACACTTATGCGATGAGTCCAATATATGAGGCTCATCGAAATGAATTCGTTGATTTAAAATTTTAGTGATCCGTTTAGAAATTCAGAGAAAAATATTTCACATGGAGGTTTCATCGCATGTCTGAAATACCCTCCCCATATCCGACTGAGGCGACCGACTTTGTGTTGAGTGATCAGTTGGAGAACCAGTTAGAAGAGCTGGCTGCGAAATTTCCGCAGCGAAATTCAGCGATGTTGCCAGCACTGCATCTAATCCAAGATCATTTCGGATGGGTGCCCCCTGGGACAATCCCGCAATTGGCGAGAATACTGAGAACCACGCCGAACAGGATTTATGGTGTATTGACATTTTATACCATGTTCAATCTCAAACCAGTGGGAAAATATCACATCCAGGTTTGCCGCAACGTATCATGCTCGCTTTTGGGAGCGAAGCACATCATTGAGCATCTTACAAAAAAATTGAAAATAAAGGTAGGGGAGACGACCAGCGATGGCAAATTCACCCTATCACTGGTCGAATGTCTCGGCTCGTGCGGTACAGCCCCGGTCATGATGATCAATGATCAATATTACGAAAATCTGGATGCCAAAAAAGTGGATGCGATTTTAAAGTCATTAAAATAGCGCGAGGCAAATGGCGATGATCGAAGAGAAGAAAATCTTAACCCGCCATGTCGGTGTCAAAGGCATGGATAGAGTGGAGAATTATGAGCGAGATGGCGGCTATATCGGACTGAAGAAGGCATTGGAAAAACAGCCTCAAGATTTTGTCGAGGAGGTGAAAAAGTCATTCCTTCGGGGACGCGGCGGTGCTGGTTTTCCAACTGGTTTTAAATGGGGCTTTTTGCCGAAAGAAAAGGACCGTCCGTTCTATTTAATTTGTAACGCTGATGAAGGAGAGCCGGGGACCTTCAAGGACCGCGTAATAATGGAACACGATCCTCTTCTGCTGATCGAAGGCATGACAATAGCTGGATATGCTACTCGATCGGACCTCGGCTTTATTTATATAAGAGGCGAATTCAAATGGATCGCCGAGATTTTAGAACGTGCAATTCAAAACGCTCGAGCGGCAAACTATCTTGGCAAAAATATCCTCGGAAAGAACTTCGACTTTGATATCATAGTGATGCGGGGCGCTGGCGCTTACATTTGCGGCGAAGAAACAGCTTTGATCGAGTCCTTAGAAGGAAAGCGCGGAACGCCTCGGGTCCGACCGCCGTTCCCAGCTAATGTTGGATTGTACGGCTGTCCAACGATCGTGAATAACGTGGAAACCCTTGCCTGTCTACCGTTCATCGCAAGGCAGGGTGCTGGTACGTTCAAACTCATGGGGACCTTTCAGGCATCGGGCACAAAGCTTTATGGTATTTCTGGACATGTCAATAAGCCCGGTGTTTACGAGTTTCCCATGGGGACCAATTTAAAAGATATGATTCAATATGCTGCTGGAGGCGTTCGAAATGGGAAAAAAATCAAAGCGGTCATCCCTGGTGGCGTCTCTGCCCCAATATTGAAGGGTGATGAAATTGATATCGCCATGGATTTTGACTCCTGTATCAAAGCCAACACAATGTTGGGTTCTGGCGGCATCATCGTGATGGATGAGGATACCTCTATTCCTGAGGTCGCCGAGACCGCCATTAACTTCTTTGTGCACGAATCCTGTGGCCAATGTGTTCCCTGCCGTGAAGGCCTCCAGAAAATCCAACAAATGCTAAGGGAGTTATTGAACGGCAAGGGTAATTCAGATGACATCGATAAAATTTTAGAGCTGAGTAAAACGATCAGTGGGGCGACATTGTGCCCATTGGGAGATGCCGGGAGCATGGCAATACATACGATGATAGCCAAATTCCGAGACGAATTTGAAGCCCTAATAAAACACTAAAACATATCCAATCTCCTGGATGGGGAATAACACTTCATACCGATGAGATGGCAAAAAGCGATGTAAAGATCATCAGCTAAACATAAACTTTGATGCTGAACTTAAAACGACCATCAAATTTTAGGAGGCAATGAGGCTGACATGAAGAAAATTCTGATCATTGATGATGACATAGATTTCAGGGAACAAGCAAGGGTTGTGTTAGAGGCGCATGACTATCAGGTCCTCGAAGCTGAGGATGGCGCGACTGGTCTAAGCATGATCCGAGACCAAAATCCAGATTTCATTCTTCTGGATGTGATGATGGAGGAGGTAGATACTGGTGTGAAGTTGGCAGAGACCATTGCAAATCTTGATCTGAAAGTGCCAGTAGTCATCCTTTCGTCCTTCGCAAGTGCCGCTGCCCAAGTCTTCGATACCAGCGCTGTTCCTGTGAAAGATTATTTGCAGAAGCCGCTCAAATCTGATGAACTGCTGGCCGTGGTTCGCAAATACACGCAGTCATGAAAATTTGATTTGTCCTAATAAAGAATTGCCCTCTCTTCTATTGTTGATCGATTAAAGTCGGATGTTTAATGCACTGCCTATATATGCTGGCACCAAACATCCGATTTTTTTTGGAGCGGATAGTTCAATCGGTAATTCAGAACCATTCGACATTTGGATTTGGCCTCGGGCTAACTGGGGGAAGGAAAGACCGCAAATCCAAATCTGAAACGGGATTTTGCTGGATGCTGAAAATTAAATCTCGCTAAATATTATCAGAAATGAAAGCCCAAGAAATCTTCTCGGGTCAATCCTCGAATGATGGTAATGGAGCACAATGAATTTGATTTAAAATTCAATATTAGGCTGAACAAGCCAGGTGACTCGCCTCAAAGACACTGGTTCAAATTCTCTTAAATAATGGTTGAATTGCCTGGTTCGCTCCCATCTGACTCCAAAGCTTAGGGTAGCAAAAATACTGCGGTTCATCAGCGTCATTGGAATTTTTTTGCCCATGAGGATCAAATAGCGTGGCAAAGCTATTTGTCCATCCATGTCACCAAATGGAATGTGTGTATTAAATTTGAATATGCTATTTTTGGATAGAGACCACAGATGTGCGCGGCGCTCGGAATGGTTGCGTTCAATCGCCATCGTAATTTCATGATTAAAGAAATCGTTTTGATGCAGTTTAATGCCGAAACGAAAGTTCCAAGCCAATTTCCGTTTTCGATGCTCTTGGAGATTGCCAGTGAGGATCAATTCCACTTGGTACCATTGATCATGCAGGTAAATGTTATTATAAATTTGGTGCCCACCAGTCGAGAATAGAAGGCCAGCAATGGCAGAGCCAGATTGCTTTAGTTTTTGAGAAATGCTATCCTCATAAGCCAGAAAGAGGATATTCCCCATAAGCAAAGAGAAGGCATAAGGCTCCTCGTCACCTGCACCGATCGAACGGATCAAATTTATATTCGGAATCAATTCGAAGCGCTGATAAGTGCTATAACGGTCAGTCTCCATGAAGCTGCTCAGGCTCGCGACGGGGTAGGCGGTAACCTGAAGCACCAGGTATCTTGGAAATAACAAGCGCTGGCTGAGATCGGAGTATATTTCCAGCTCTTCGCCCTTTCGCCAGATGGCTGGTTTTTTATTGCGTTCGAGATGAATATAAAAAGGTGCATAGGATTTATAAATGTCCAGGCTTAGTTGTCCACCAATTAAATAACCAAACGGTCGCGAACGGAATTTCGCTAGCTGGCTGTGACAAAAGCAGGGCCATAGAAGGATGCATATCATGAAAAGACAAACAGGTCGACTTATTTTCATAGCTTGATACAGATGCAAATGCCCGATTATCAGAGATAAGACCAGGCTCAAGCATTTAATATAGATGCCTGAGCCTGAGTCGAGGAATTATCCAAGAAGAAAAATCATTAATAAGCGAATTAGATCGCCCGGATTCATTTCGAAGCTGGCGAACGATGTCTATGACCAGCCAACAGGGTGGCAAGGCTGTTGCTGATCATACCTATCAACGCTGGCAAAAAGATATTAAATAACTAATCCAATGGTTGAAGTTGGGAGTCCTATCTTTCTATTATCCAAAGAAAATAAATCCATTTGTTCAAAAAAAATATTTGGAACCCCACCGATTTAGGATATTTTGTCAGAATCATCTTCGTTGATAGATTTTTGGGATCCACCACCAATCGAGGTTATAATCGAAGCCTAATGGAGCAGGATAGGGCTTCACGCCTTGAACCCTTTTGTTGGTGGCAATAAAGCTATCTCTTAAAAATAGATATATGACTGGAAGGTCTTCTGTCAAAATTTCCTGGGCCTTCCAAAAGTATTCTTTTCTCTGTTCTTGATCGAAGGTTTTTAGCGCCGCTTCAAGCAATTTGTCCAGCTCAGGGTTGATATAAGTCGCCCAATTGTATTCAGTGTCATGGATCTGGCTGGAATGGAACTCAAAAGTCAAGTCAGGGTCCAGCACTGCCAGGCCGCCTCGGGTGACACACATATCAAAATTTCTTTTAGCAATGAATGTGTTCAAGTAAACACTCCATTCAACAACTTTGATTTTCATTGAAATCCCTACGGCCTTTAAATGTTGCTGGACAATGGTCACGATTTGTTGGACTGCATCGTTCTGCATGGAGAGGATGGTGAATTGCAATGGTTCACCATTTTTGTCCAGAATTCCATCGTTATTGGTATCGGCCCAGCCAGCCTCAGCCAATAATTGACGGGCTTTTTCCGGATCGTAAGGATATTTTTTGATATTAGGATTATAAGCCCAAGATTCAGGTGGTATCTGGCCATCACAAGGCCTTCCCATCCCTTGCTGGACTCCCTGGATGAGGCTTTGCTTATCGATGGCATAATTGATCGCCTGTCGGATACGTTTGTCTTGAAAAAGGGGGATTTTCAGATTGAAAACTAATCCGTACATGAAATTGTCAGGATAGACGAACTTATTGACTACCCGCTCAACTTCTGGTCCAACCAGATCGCGCATGAATTGGGTCGTATGAAGTCGCGTAACCAAATCGAGATTGCCAGCTTTAAGTTCCAGAATCTGAACAGCGGCTTCTGGAATGATACGAAAGATCATTCGATCCAGATAAGGGCGTCCCCAATAGCTATTTTCATTGGCTTCTATGATGATTTGTTCGTTTGTTGTCCAGCTATGGAATTTATACATACCGTATCCAACTGGCCGATGATTGAACTCATCAGTGTTAATATCTTTTCCTTCTAAAATATGTTTCGGCAATAAGCCAATGTCCCATCGATAAACTGCATATACAAATGGCTCTTTATAAATCGCTTTAAATCGATACCGATCGAGCGCCAGAACGGTGTCAATACGGCTGAATGCGTAGTGGACGATTGTTTTCGTATTCGGATCGATAGCTTTTTGATAAGTGAAAAGCACATCGTCAGTAGTCACCTCGACACCATCTTCCCAATGAACCCCTTCGCGAAGTTTGAAGGTTAATTCTTTGCCATCTTTTGAGAATTCCCAGCTCTCAGCGAGAACCGGAGTCAATTTTGCATGACCGGGGTTCTCTGGGTCTTCAAGCATTCGGACCAGGGGTGGGAACAAATGAATGATCACCTCGCACGAAGCGCCATCGCTATACCCATAGAGAGGCTGTAATGAAACTGGTTCGCCGCTAAGAGCCCGAATTAAAGTTCCCCCATATTCGGGTTGATTGGGATCGAAACCTGCCTTAATCTCTTTCGCAGGATCTTCATTTTTTTTGCCCCCACAATGGTTGAAAAGGAAAATCAAGGACAGCGATAACAGAATTGAAATAAATCTTCTCATTATTAACTCCTGCTTGATTCAGTTATTTGTCGAGTACTGCTCTGATTTATTGACCTGGTAAATATATTTAAATAAAACTACTTTGTCAAGCAAAAAGAATGACCACTGAATTGTAATCATTGGGCAGGAATTAAGCAAGCGAAGGACAAAAAATGCTTGCTATTCTAATGCAAACTTGCTATATTTTTTACCAAAATAGCGCTTTGCGCTTGCGAATCACCGTTAGAGATCAGCCATTGATCGCAGAAATGCATCAAACAAAGGCGAACTCTTTCCCTTGATGACTTTTAGGAGATCGAACATGCAGCATGAACCGACTGCTTTGATTTGTTTAGCTGAAGATGAAGCCTCCCTCATTAAAGCGACCATCCAAGAGGTCGGTCCTCAGTTTCACAGCATTCCCATTGATGGTACCAAAAAGTTAGATCAATTATTGCAGGCCTATTCCCACTTTATTTTAATTATAAATGAGCAATGGCTAAAAGAGCGAAGCGGAGAATTGCTTGACTTTGCCCAAAGCAACCATTGGGATAGCGGCTATGTTATCGGGTTAGGGGAAAATTCATTTTATTTATTAGAGAACAGCCATTGGCAAAATGGGTTTGCTGGATTTAATATTCTTTTCCCACCATTCAAAATAGAGCAAATGAAAATTGCGCTACTAAACGCTCGGCAATTTCTTCTCAGCAAGATTGAGGCTCATCGACTCAGGCAGACCCTAAAATCACAAAATCAGGAATTGCGTCAGCTTTACGACATCGGAATTGCGCTCTCGGCTGAACGGAATCCAGATGCATTGTTAGAGATGATTCTGAAAAAGAGCCGGGAAATCACCCACGCTGATGCTGGCAGCCTCTATTTGGTAGAAACCATTAGCAATGTTCCTGAGAATGAACACGATTATTTTGCCAACAAGCAATTACGATTTAAACTGGCGCATAATGATTCGGTGAAAATATCTTTTCAAGAAAAGGTGATGCCTATTGAAAGCCAAAGCGTTGCAGGATATGTGGCATTGAACAACGAAGTGTTAAACATATCCGATGCCTATGATTTGCCTGCCGATTCGAAATTTTCGCATAACCGAAGCTTTGATCAAATTATAGGCTACCGAACCAAATCAATGCTGGTTATTCCGATGAAAACCCACAAGGATGAGATAATCGGTGTTCTGCAGTTGATCAATCGGAAACGCCATTGGGAAGCAAAATTGATTGATCAGACCAGCATCGAAAGCGAGGTTATCCCGTTCGATGATAAATGCGTCGACCTTGCGTGTTCATTGGCCAGTCAAGCTGCAATTTCCATTGAGAATAATCGTCTCTATGAGGAGATTAAGCGTTTGTTTGAGGGATTTGTTCGTGCGTCGGTTCATGCCATTGAACAACGAGATCCCTCGACATTCGGTCATTCCGAACGCGTCGCAACTTTATCGGTTGCACTGGCTGAAAAAGTCGACGGTATCGATCACGGCAAATTCAAAAATATTCGATTTTCTCGGCAGGATATCCAACAAATCCATTATGCTGCTTTGTTGCACGATTTTGGCAAGATCGGAGTAAGGGAGGACGTTCTGGTAAAAGCCAAAAAGCTATTTCCTCACGAGCTGGACGCGGTCAAGAATCGATTTAAAATCATCAAACAAGCTACCGAGCTCCGGGTATCAAGGGAAAAGATTGTCTGCTTGCTAAGGGAAGAGCGCGCTAAGGCCTTGTCTTTGATTTCCGCTCTGGATCGTGAGACAAGGGAAAGAATAATGCAACTGGACCGATATTTTCAAATTATCTGCGAGGTGAACGAGCCCACAGTGCTCAATCAATCTGGTTTTGAGATGCTCCAGCAGATAGGTTCGATTGTTTTCAATGATAACGGATCTCCCCAAAAGCTACTCACTTCAAGAGAGATCGAGGTGCTTTCGATTCCTAAGGGCAGTTTGAGCCGCGAAGAGCGGATCGAAATCGAATCGCATGTTATCCATACCTTTAATTTCCTTCAGAAGATCCCATGGACCTCAGAGCTAAAACGCGTTCCGATCATTGCAGGCGCTCATCACGAAAAGCTGGATGGCAGCGGTTACCCCCGCGGATTGCGCGACGAACAAATCCCAATTGAATCAAAAATTATGACCATTGCTGATATTTTCGATGCCTTAACGGCATGGGATCGGCCATATAAGCGCGCGGTGCCTGTTGAAAAGGCGTTGGAAATTATCCAATGGGAAGTTAATGACGGCAAGGTAGACGGTGAATTATTTAAGATTTTCGTAGAAGCACGGCTGTTTGAACTTGTTAAAAAGCCAGAGCGCAGTGGACGAGGTAATTGATGCTTATTTAATGAATCATGACGAAAGCTGCTTAGGATGATAAGAGTTCATGCAACCTGATTTTATAGGATTCCCTTAGATGATAGGTATCCATCGATGCGTTTCTCGCGCTTTATCCCAAAAATCATAATGATTATATCAACTGATCACTCCATAGACATTTCTTTCTCCCAGATCCTAGCTATATTATTAAATAGCCCAGGGGATCTCTTTTTTCCTCTCCAATGAAACGCAGGCCACAGCATCAGTTCCAACCTGAAACCGAATCGATTATCTGATTTTAAAGTCATTTTTTCTTTAGAGCACTTTGTAATGAGATGGAAATTGATGATCAGCAGAAATGCATTGAGCTATTCATGCCATCCGCTGGCAATACTGAGAATAGGTTTAGAGCGATTCACATGATCCATCTTTGCAAGATTTGTCAAAACGAATAATCAATCTGCCAAATTGACATTAATATGAAATATTTACCGAAACGAGACCACATCATCACTCAATCCATAAAACAAGAGTAACTGTCGCAAAATTAATCAATAAAATAAGGCCTCAGAAGCTGGCACAGAGTTTGTAATTGATTGGGCAGAAATAAAAAAATAGATCATAACAGTATACAGGAGGAAATAGCTATGCCAGTCGTAAGATGGAGACCATTAGAGGAGTTTCGCAATTTAAGAGAGGAGATGGATCGAAGATTTCAAAAGTTTTATCGAACTGTTGAAGAAAACAGTGAAGGAATTTGTGATTGCTATCCCCTGGTAGACATCGAAGAGACAAAAGATGAATTTATCATCTATGCGGAATTGCCAGGGGTTGCAGCAGAGGACGTTAAGATAAATATGGCCGATGAGACATTGACCATCTCTGGCGAAGTAAAAGAGCCAGATCGCATGGATGAACGAAAGTTTCATCGGATCGAACGCACCTACGGAAAGTTTCAACGAAGTTTTTATCTGCCTGTGCCTATCGAAGGCGAGAAAGTTAAGGCTTCCTTCAAAAATGGGATTTTGACCATTACGTTGCCCAAAAAAGAAGAAGTGAAGCCGAAAGAGATCACGATTTCGGTGGCATAGGCAATAGCGGTTTTGTGAGCTTTATCTTAATTTGACCTAATTCCAATTTTAAATGAAGGAGGTGTTTGATATGGCTATTATTCGTTGGAGACCGTTGAGCGAGATCGATAGTTTCAGACGAGAAATGGATCGTATGTTCGACACTTTCTTCGGCACAACCTCTGAGGTAAGCGAATCAACCTTGGCCTGGTATCCCTCTGTGGATATTAAAGAGACCAAGGACGACTTCGTATTGACCGCAGAGGTTCCAGGAATGAACAAAGATGATATCAAGATCAGCATCTCTGAAAATACGTTGACCATAAAAGGTGAGAAGAAAGAAGAGAAAAAGGAAGAGACCGAGAATTATCATCGCCTGGAGCGTCGCTATGGCACCTTCCAGCGAAGCTTCACCTTACCGACTCAGGTAGAGGATAAAAAGGTGAAAGCTTCCTACAAGGATGGGGTGCTAACGATTACGCTGCCGAAGAAAGAAGAAGTCAAACCGAAAGAGATCCCCATCACGGTTTCATAATATACATCAAAAGAGGGCTTCGTATTAAAAGCGGAGCCCTCTTTTTTTGATATGAGTTAAATATAGCATGAAAGCATTTTTTCCTGGGAGAATGCTTTACATCTTCAATAGCAAGCTTATTTGTCTTTGATCCTCATGATAACCGCTCTCAATCGCCCTCAATATGTTTTAAGCCGAATGAAAAAGAGATATGGGTGCCGTCGCACACAGTTTAGTCATCACTAAAAGGGTTCAATCCTATAAAATTTGTCTTGATTTTTTGCCTCGATAATGATAAATTATTATCGACAAAAATGAGGTCAAATCGGTTCAGCAAAAATATTGTGGTATATGTGATGATGGAAAACTATTACCAAATACTGGGAGTTTCTCCTGATTGCAGTCAGGAGGAAATAAAAAAAGCTTACCGAAAATTAGCGAGATGCTCCCATCCAGATGTTTGCGGTAAAAGTGATTCAACAGAATTTAGAAAAATAACTGAGGCATACGAAAATATTAATACGCCCAGCAAGCGGAAAGCTTATGATGAAAAGCTCAAACGAGAGCAAGATGAGGCAGCTCGAAAATGGAACTCTCCATTATGGCAAGACAATATTGCGGAATGGACATCATTTAATTTCGCCTCAGATTTTGATCAGATAATAAACTTGTTATTTTTCCCAAACTATGCTGATTTTCAGTACGAATTAGAATTGATTATTACAGAACAAGAAAGGAGAAATGGGGTAACTATTCCGCTCAGCATACCAATTCGAGAAAAATGTCCTTTATGTGCGGACATGATATGGGGAATTTCTCCCTTTTGTGATAGATGTCATGGGCTGGGCTATACAGAGAGTTTCATAAATACAAAACTTCAGATTCCGCCGAATATTCAAAATTATAGTCATTTGAAAGTTATTATTCCTAATCTCGGATTATTGACAATTCGAATTTTGGTTCAGTAAATAGATTCCTGGACAACGAATATGATAAATTTTGGGACTCCGATAATCTTCACTGTTTAAATTTAGAAGGCGAGCAATTGGCTCGCCATTTCATTTTCATTCTATACATATTTCATGGAGGGATTATGGATTTCAATTTGACTGAAGAGCAGATCATGTTGCGCGATTCAATCAGAGATTTTGCTAAACAGCGATTGGCTCCTTTGGCAGAGAAAGCGGATCAAGATGGAGTAATGAATGTTGAAGTGATTAAGGAACTCGCAGACCTCGGTTACTGCGGGATATGTACCCCTCCTGAATATGGAGGTGCGGGATTTGATACGTTGTGCTATGCGCTTGCAATTGAAGAAATATCTAAAGCGGATGCTTCGGTTGGAGTAATGCTTTCTGTAACGAATTCACCCGCTCAATTGCCAATTCTTGATTTTGGTTCTGAATTTTTAAAACAGACTTATCTTACTAAGCTGGCAAGGGGGTCGTGTATTGGGGCATTCTGCCTCACGGAATCCAATGCTGGATCTGATGCTGCAAGCATAAAAACCAGTGCTGATTTAAGCGGAGATTATTATTTGCTAAATGGTCAGAAACAGTTTGTGACGAATGGTGGAATTGCTGAAATATTTATCGTATTTGCAGTGACAGATAAGTCTGCTGGATCTAAGGGTATCTCAGCTTTTGTTGTGGAGAAAAATTTTCAAGGATTTCGGATTGGCAAGACTGAGAATAAAATGGGGCTTAAGGCTTCATCGACGACCGAGATAATTTTTGAAGATTGTCGGGTTCCTAAAGAGAATCTCATTGGAGAACCAGGTCAGGGGTATAAAATTGCTTTAGCGACTTTAGATCACAGTCGCATTGGCATTGCAGCACAGGCATTAGGAATTGCTGAAGCGGCATTTGAGCAGGCGTTGCAATATTCTAAACAACGAGTCCAGTTTGGCAAACCCATCTGCCAATTTCAAGCAATTCAATTCATGCTGTCCGATATGGCAACCGAAATCGAAGCTGCCCGATATTTAACCTATCATGCTGCCTGGCGCTACGATCAAAAACAGCGGGTCTCAAAAGAGGCATCCATGGCTAAACTTTTTGCCTCAGAAATGGCTTTTCGCGTCGTCCATAAGGCATTGCAGATTCACGGCGGCTATGGTTATATGAAAGAATATCCCGTGGAGCGAATGTATAGGGATCAACGCGTGACTGAAATTTACGAAGGGACTTCCGAAGTTCAGAGAATGGTGATTGCGTCGAATTTACTGAAATAATGTTTGAATGGATTGACAAGATTAGCAGGATCTTTGGGATAAAAAGCCAAATAATCCAGTTTATCTTGTTCATCTTGTCAAAATTTTAGATGAGGATTAAGAAGGTAGGACAAGTTGGCAACTTGTCCGTATCCAGTAGGACAGGATGCCATCCTGTCCCACAATTAGAGGAGAAAAACATGGAATTTACTGATAAACAAATTGCCTTTCAAAAAAAAGTACGAGACTTTTGCTTAGCCGAGATTGCCCCCCACGCCGATCGATTTGATACTGAGGGGGTTTTTCCAGAAGATGTTATGAGAAAGGTCGCTGATTTTGGCCTGTTTGGCTGCGTTGTACCAAAGCAATATGGCGGGCTGGGATTGGATACGGTATCTTATATCATCGCTATAGAAGAAGTTTCACGAGTGTGTGGCTCAACGGGTATTACAATAGCTGCTCATAATTCATTGGGAGCGATGCCATTCATTCTTTTTGGAAATAGGGAGCAAAAAGAAAAATATCTGCCCGTCCTGGCAAAGGGCTATGAGTTAGGTGCTTTCGGATTGACTGAACCTGGAGCTGGTTCCGATGCTGGAGCAACGAAGACTACTGCGGTTCGTGTTGGCGATGGATGGATCATCAATGGTCGCAAGTGCTTCATCACCAGTGCAGCGCATGCTTATGTAACCATTATTACGGCCAAAACAGAGCAAGATGAGGCGCAGCGCAAGATCTCTTCATTTATTGTAGAAAAAGGGACGCCAGGATTTTATATCGCAAAGAAGGAGAATAAAATGGGCTTGCGCGCTTCCGTGACGAACGAACTGGTGTTTGAAAACATGCGGCTCTCTGGCGATAAATTATTGGGCAAAGAAGGTGAAGGGTTCAAGCAATTTCTCACCATCCTCGATGGCGGTCGAATTTCCATCGGTGCCATGGCGCTGGGATTGGCCCAGGGCGCTTACGATTATGCGTTCGAATACGCCAAATCCCATCAATTGGATGGCAAACCGCTATCGGCCTATCAGTCCATTCAATGGAAGATCGCCGATATGTACACTCAGATTCAATGCGCCCGCCATCTGATCTACTACGCTGCTCGGCTGGAGGATGCGCATAAGGATTTTATCGTCGAGTCGGCCATGGCCAAATTGTACGCTTCGGAAATTGCCACCCGAGTAGCGCACCAGGCGATCCAGATTGTCGGCGAAAAAGGCCTGACCAAAGACACGCCGCTGGAACGGATTTATCGGGATGTCCGCCTGTGCGAGATCGGCGAAGGGACGTCGGAGATTCAAAGACTGGTAATTTCGAGGGAGTTGTTTAAGAGATAGCAACAAGATGTCGTCCACTTTCCAAGTGGGCTACATCTTAGCCAACATCCTCAAATATGAGATTTCTCAATTGAAAAAAGAAATAATTAATATTCTGCTCGATCTGAAAACTTCGAATGGAAGTATGGGTTAAGCTCAAAAGATTTTTATCAAAAATTCAAGTTGGGAGAGTTCGGAGATGATGAAGACTATATCATCTGGGCTGGAATTTATGAGATGCTGGGTCAAAATCAAAAAAGTTGGCGGAATTAGCATGAAAGGCTATTTGATTTTTTCTGTGAACGAAAGAGGCTACCATAACTATTTTTAGGAGAATACGATGGCTGAAACATCCTTTGAAGTGCGAATACCAGCGCCGTTGCTTCGTTTGGGCTATAATCAAGATGAAATCCAACGGCGTATCCCCGAATGGATCGTCCTCTCGCTATTCACCGAAGGGTATATTTCGTCGGGAAAAGCAGCGCGATTGCTAAATATCAATCGATTAGATTTCCTTGCATTGTTGAAATCAAGAGGAATCGCTTACATAAATTATTCGCCTGGAGAATTAGAGGAAGAATTTAGCGCTGTGAAAGAGCTGGAGGTAATTCCGACCAGATGATTATCGTTTCAAATACAACTCCCTTGATCGGATTATCAATCCTGAAACGGTTTGAATTATTACAACAACTCTTCGGTGAAATTTATATTGCTCAGGCGGTTTATGATGAAGCCGTTGTCGGTGGTCGAGAAATTGGCGGTGCAAAATATGAAATCCTGTCGGCGCCCTGGATTCACACTGCGAAAATCAAAGATCGACTGGCGGTTGATGTCTTACTGGATGAGTTGGATGCAGGTGAGGCAGAGACCATCGTGCTGGCACGTGAGATCAATGCCGATTGGGTGTTGATGGATGAAAAGAAAGGCCGACGTAAGCTCGACCAATTGGGAATCCGAAAAATTGGGACGGTTGGAATTTTGCTGAAAGCGAAGGAACTCGGATTATTGTCGCTTGTTCGACCTGAATTAGAGAAACTACGCAGCAAAGGATTTAGTCTGAGCAACAGCGTCATCGATGCAGTACTAAAACAGGTAAAGGAAATATAAAAATGATCCAATCCCTCCAACTCGGCAACTGCCAACTCTTCTTCCTCCAAGACGGTGCCTTCTCCATCGACTGTGGCGCACTATTCGGCATCGTTCCCAAAATGATCTGGGAAAAATTGGTGACTCCCGATGAGATGAATCGCTGTGAAATTACCATCAATCCGCTATTGGTCAAAACGCCTGAACATCATGTCTTGATCGATCCTGGGCTGGGCGAGAAATATTCGGAGAAGCAGCGCTTCATTTACAACATTAAAAAAGATAAAACCATTATTGATTCATTAAAAGCGATTGATCTCACGCCAGAGGATATCGACATCGTTATCGCCACCCATGCGCATTTCGATCACATCGGCGCAGGGACGAGAATGAATGAAAATGGCACCATCGTGCCCACGTTTCCCAATGCCAGATATTATTTTCAGCGAGGCGAGTGGGAAGATGCCAATCATCCCGATGAGCGAACGAAGGCGACTTATTTCAAAGAGAATCTGCTGCCGTTACAGGAGCATGGGCTGGTGGAGTTGATCGATGGCGATGCCCAAATTTTGCCTCAAATTCGAGTGGAAACGACAGGCGGGCATACGAAGCATCATCAAATGGTGATTATCGAATCAGAGGGGAGGACTGCGGTCTATCCTGGGGATATTTTGCCATCGAGTTTTCATCTGCCGATTTCGTACGTGATGGCGCTGGATCTTTATCCCGTCGAAGTGATGGAAGCAAAACGAAAATTGTACCAGCGAGCAATTGACGGGAACTGGCTGGTGATTATCGATCATGGGGAACAGGTTCGGGCGGGGCATATTCGGTTCGATGGGAAGAAGTATTGGTTTGAAGCGGTTAGTTGAGTGGGTGATTGGGTAATTGGGTAATTGGGTAACTGGGTAATTGGGATAATGCGGATTCAACGGATTAAATTCCTATGCCAGGAATTAAGACCTTTTTTTAACTCAGAAATAGAATCTCACAGAAAAAGAATCTTTGTGATTCATTTCTGTGGGAAATCATTTCTGTGGGAGAGAATTTTTCTTTTTTTCGCTCGCCTAGGTTCTAAGAAAACGAACTGATTTGATTAAAGCGGAGGAAAATTTATGACTCTTGATGAACGACTAACCAATGTCTCCATCATCGGGGCGGCTGGCAAGATGGGCAGCGGGATTGCATTATTATTGGCTCAAGAAATGGTGCTTCTTAAATTAAAGCCCGAAAATAAGGACAAAAAGTTTCGGCTGAACTGCATTGATTTGAATGATGATGCGCTTGATGGTTTGCTTCAATATCTACGAGCCCAATCGCTACGAACGGCTGAGAAGACGACGGTTCAGCTTCGAGATCTCTATGCCGACCGAGCGGATTTGGTGGAAAATTTCGATATCATTCAGCAATATGTTCAGGATGTGCTTTCAATCGTTAGAGTGGGAAGCGAATTGAGCATGGCAAAGAACTCTCACCTGGTGTTCGAGGCGATCGTTGAGAACATCGATGTCAAACTCAAGGTCTTCAATCAGCTCAACGAACTATGTGCCAAAGATACTTTCTTCTTCAGCAATACCTCATCCATTCCCATCCATTTGATCAATGATGGGGCGAATTTGGATGGCCGAATTATCGGCTTCCACTTTTACAACCCGCCGCCCGTGCAGCGATTGGCGGAGCTGATCCCTGCCAAAGCGACAAAACAAGAATTGATCGACCTCAGCTATGAGATTGCCAAACGATTGAAGAAGACCATTTTCCTCTCTGCGGACGTAGCTGGCTTTATTGGCAATGGTCACTTCCTCCGAGATGCGCTTCATGCCATCACCGAAGTAGAGCGGCTACAAAAAGACTTCAAGCCGTTCGAGGCGATCTACATCATCAACAAGGTGAGCCAGGATCTGCTGCTGCGGCCCATGGGCATCTTCCAATTGATGGATTATGTTGGCGTGGATGTGATGTATTTTATCTCCAAAATCATGGATAAATATATCCCCGATGAAAAATTGGATCATGAGTTCCTTGATGATCTTTATGCCAGAAAAATATTAGGCGGACAGCGCGCCGATGGCAGCCAGAAGGATGGCATTTTGAAATATGAGAACAATCGCCCTGTGGCCGTTTTCTGCCCACGGGAGGGAAAATATCAGCCGTTCGATGAAGCTGGATGGACTGGCGAAGTGAATAAGAAAATCGGGGCCTATCCCGATGGCTGGCAACCATGGAAAGGGCTATTGAAGGCCAAAGATCAGCAGGACAGAATTCGGCAGCACTTTGAGCAGTTGAAAGCAATGAAAACCCTCGGCGCTGAATTGGCGCTGAAATATTTGAAGCGATCGAAAGAGATTGGGCAATATCTGGTGGCTTCAGGCATCGCGCAAAAAGCCGAGGATGTCAATGGTGTGCTGATGAATGGGTTTTATCACCTTTATGGACCGATTAATGATTACATCTAAAATTGCAACTGACAAAAAAACTCAAATAAATTTCAACTGCAGTTTCAATTAAAAAATTTCTTGACCGCGAACTACGCTAATTTGAGCGAATTGATTTTTAATGCCAACTGGCGGATTAGCGAAATTAGAATAATTCGCGAAATTAGCGGTCTCAGAGTGCACCCATTTTAAATTTATAGATCGAGTTTTGGAATTTTCCACAAAGCTGGAGGATAGATCGATGAAAAAATTAAGAAAGCCAGTTTACATAGCAGCAGGCTACAATACAATCTCTTTCGGCTCGGGCCGCAAAGAATTCAATCCCAAGAAGCCCATGCCAGGCATCGAGCATTATATCAACGAGGCAGGACGGGGGGTGATCGCTCAGATCAGCGATCCCAATGTGATCGATGAAGCCGTGATCAGCAATTTTATGGCGGCTCGGTTTGTCAAACAGGGGCACCTGGCGGCACTGATTCCCGACATTCATCCGTCGCTATTGTACAAGCCCTGCACTCGAGTGGAAGGCGCTTGTGGGTCAGGCGGATTGGCCTGGGTGACGGCCATGAAAATAGTACTGGCAGATCTGGCTGATGTGGTATTGACCATTGGCACCGAGGTTCAGAACTCTGTCAAAGCGATTTACGGTGCTGACATTCTGGCAGGCGCTGGGCATTACGCCAGCGAACGGAAACAAGGCCATGCCTATTTCTTCCCCTCGAAATTCGATGAACGGGCCGCGGCCTGCTATGAAAAATTCGGTCATGATTACATCCGCAAAGCCATGGCGCTGTGGTACAAGCAGGCCATTGAAAACGCCCGCAAAAATCCGAAAGCCCAGGAGTATCACAATACCATCGAAGACCTTTTTGCCACAGGCATGACGCCGCCGAATCCTAAAACGTTTTTGCCAAATCTCAATGTTTACGATTGCTCCAAGGTCTCCGATGGCGCGTCGGCATTGATCGTGGCCTCAGAGGAAGGATTGAAGAAAATCGGTATTCCCAAATCCAAAGCGGTGGAAATTGTGGGCTATGGCCAGAGCGAGGGCAATATTACGAAGCCGCCCGAAGATCCGACCAAATTATCGACCACGATGAACGCTGCTAAAAAAGCCTATGAAATGAGCGGCCTGTCACCCAAGGACATTGGAACGCTCGAAGTGCACGATTGTTTTTCCATCACTGGCTTGCTGATGTTGGAAGCCTGCGGGTTTGTCGGCTATGGCGAAGGGGCCGCCTTTGTCACCGAGGGCCGCAGCAATTTCGATGGTGAGCTACCTACAAATACAACGGGTGGCTTGATCGGCTTTGGCCATTATACAGGCGGCACTGGCGTCCGTCAGGCGGTTGATCTGTTGCACCAATTGACAGGGCAGGCTAATGGCTCCCAGATCAAGCTCGATCCCAATCGGCCGTTTGGCATGATGACCAGCATGGGAGGGAATGATAAAACGGTGGTGGTGGGGATTTTTAAAGCCGCTGAATAGCGTACTAAATCGGGTAATGCAAAAAGGCAAAGGGAACCGATAAAAAAGCCGCGCTGCCAATCATTGCGATGATTTCTGGATCTTTGTTCCTTAAAAAGACCTGTAAACATCATCAGCAGACGATCGTCTTAATTGGTAGCGAGATCAACCATGTTTGCTGTTTTAATTTCTTTGGAGGTCGATGATGAAATCCATCCAAAAAATTTTGTTAGTGGTAGCCGCTCTCGCCATGCTATATTTTGTGGGCTGCGCGGCGAATCAAAAGATCAACAGTGGGGACGCCTATTTGCGCATCAAGCCGGCTGCCCCTTTGCCAGAAGCGGTTACAAAGAAACAGCCGATCAATCTGGTGGTAAAAATTTACAATGTGGCTGATACGAGGACCAGCTATAAAAATCACCTCGATTTATTCATCAATAAATTTCTCGTGTTGCCTAACGATGAGATCACCAATATAACCAGCGATTACCACTATCGGCTTTCGCTTCAGCCAGGAATCTATAAAATCAAAGCGCTTTATTATGCATCGACTGGATGGCAGGAAAAGGCGTATAAGATTTTGCCCAGAGATGAGCAGGTGATGATTTTTGCCGATAAACGCGCAGTCCTGAAGGTGGCGCTTAGAAAGGATTCCTGGGGCGCACCGGTGGATAAGATTACCTATTTTGAACTATCTTATGAGCCACTCGACACCAATGAATAGAATTTCCTGCGCTTCTGCGAATGGATGGGGAACCGGGTAACAATGCGAAATGAGATAGGGGAGTCATCTGGCAACGTCGGAGCGATTGTTCTAGCAGCAGGTTTAGGGACTCGTTTAAGTCACGTTGGACCTAAACCTTTTTTGTTTTATCAAAATCGATGCTTCCTTCAAATTGCTGTTGAAAATGCCACAGCCATTGGATTAAATCCAATTGTGATTGTCACGAACAAGCTCTGGCATCAAAAGGTTGTGGAACTCAATCTTCCTGGCCAGATTTTTGTCAATCCGCATCCTGAGCAAGGCATGCTGTCGTCCATTATGATCGGCCTAAGCGAAATTGAGCACCAGTGTGCTGCATTTTTTCTCTGCCCGATCGATTATCCGTTGGTTCAACAAAACACCTACCAGATACTTTTATCCGCTTATCAGAATACACCGCACAGTATCATTAAACCGACCTTCCACCAGCAAGCTGGCCATCCAATCGTTATTCCGCATGAGCTTTTTGTCGCCTTACGTGAGGCGCCGATGGATCGGGATGCCAGATCTGTGATCCGCCGGTTTGTTAACCTCGAAAAAAAGGTCGAAGTGGATGATCCTGGTATTTTGATCAACATCAACACCCCTGAGCTTTACTATCGCTACTGCAAATAAATTCTTTGATCTTATGGTCAAGATTATTATATTGATCATCAGAATTTCCAACGAATAGAAATAACCCAACGGATAAAGATTTTAGATATTCATAATCAGGTTTTGAGTAGAAATTATTAAGACTGAAAGCTGTTTTTAAGGGCAGAAACAATCAACTTAGTACATCATTTCATAATTTATTTTAGGGTCATAAATAGGCTTAAACCTCGCTCAAATATTTAGAGCGATTTGGACCTTATAGACCATAATAGCCTATTATAGTTCAACAACGCTGAACCTTATTTGCTTATTTTTGATTTGAGCATAATTCCTGATAAGCTAATAAGGTTCTGGCTATTCTGGGTCGTTTTTGATATTTAGGTTAATAATGTTTTTTGAGAACGCTGTAACGCTTTACTTGCATAGGAGGATCGATGAGCGAAATGCTTGAAAGAATAGCCGAACTGAAAAATCAAGGCAAAACCTTTTGTATCGTTACCGTCGTGGATTCGCAGGGTGCAACGCCTCGCAAAGCGGGCGCCAGAGGGATTATTTTTCCCGATGGTTCGCTGGAAGGCACAGTCGGCGGCGGCAATATCGAGCTGGAGGCCACCCAGATCGCGCTCCAGGTCATGAAATCGAAACAGCCCAGGCTGCAGAAATTTGACCTGGCCGCTCTGGAGGTCGGTGGCATGACCTGTGGTGGTTCAATGACCCTGTTTTTTGAGCCCGTGTTTCCCGACCGCGTGCTCACCATTTTCGGCGGCGGGCATGTCGGCCGAGCTGTTGCTCGCGTGGCTCACGAAGCTGGCTGGCAGGTCCGCGTCATCGATGAGCGGGTGGGCGTGCTCGATCCCCAATTCTTTCCTGCGCAGGCAGAATTGATCGGCGAAAATTATCTGGGCTATATCAAAAATCAAAATTTCGGGCCGAATGACTGGCTGGTGATCGTCACCCCGAAACACACCCACGATGAAGCGGTGCTGGAAGCCGTGATCCATTCGTCCGCTGCCTATATCGGCATGATGGGCTCGCCCAAGAAGGTCAAAGAGGTCATGGCCAGCTTAAAAGCTAAAGGAATATCGGAGCAGGCCTTGAGCAAAGTCTATGCGCCGATCGGCTTGAACATCGGCTCGGAAACCCCTGGCGAAATCGCGGTTTCCATCGTGGCAGAGATGCTGGCGGTTCGGAATCAGGTCAAGGAGATCCGAGGCTTTTCAAAATGAATCTTTCAAAATCATTTTGCGAATACAGCGGCAAACGAACAATTTCGGACAATGAACAATCTTGCCAAACTATCGCTTGTGAATGCAACAGAATCATTAATAGCTGGATGATTGAATTGGTTCGCTTCAAGTCAGATCATTTCATCAATAACATCTCCCTGTGCCCCCTCTTCGAAGGGGGGACGGTATATTCAGTGCTGGGAACCAATACATTTGGACAATCAGCAGTCTTGCCAGATCATCGGCGTGAGTATACGGCAGAATGATTAATAGCAGGATGATTTAATTGTTCTGCTATTAAATCTATCTGCTATGAGAAATGAGTCCGCTCTGGAAAGACCTGGACCCCGAATTTCGATACTTTAGCCTAATTGATAAATTGGCGAAATTAGAAAAATTCGTGAAATGAGCGGTCACAAGAGTGCACTTATTTATTTAGAAGTGGAAAATTTAAAAACCAAAATTGGAGAAGAAAAAACGATACCAATGAAATCTTAAAAAATTATTTGTTGTAAACGATGGACAAATTGATTATATTTTCACGATTCTGAATCATCGATGATGTTAAGATCATTCTTCGTCGTCGTATTTCAGAGTATCTTAACCCAAATCATCCTGAAGCAAACCATAATATGAGATTGCAATGGAACCAGAAAAAATCATCGGTGAACCGCCCATGCCCGATGCGGAGAAATGGCATGACTACGGCTTCAAAATGCAGCAGGAGACGCCCAATCGCCTGGAAGACGCGGCCAAATTTCTCGCGGGCATGATCTCTATCTCTCTAACCCTCACCATCCCAAATTTGGACAAGCTGCTGAGCATGTTCTATCAGACCTTCTGGATCAAGATCGGTTTTGGGTTGTGGCTCATCTCATTAGCCTTGGTATTTTTTGTCATCTATCCGAGAAAATATCAATTCCATTCCCGCTCGGCTGAGCAGATCAAAACCGTGCATCTGAGGCTCTGGCGCTACAAACGACGGCTGTTCATTATTTCGGTGATCACCTATTTCATCCCATTTCTGATTTTCGGCATTATTTTCGTCTTCATGGTTTAAACAGGAGCTACCGCTTATGGCAAAGAAACAGAATATCATCAGAAAAACCTTCATGGCGGTTTGCCGCAAAGACCAGAGCCACGAATTTCCTGTCGTGGTTGATGTGATCGAAGGCACGGATATGAAGGACTCTGAGCTGGAGGTCTTTTGTCCTGATTGCGGAACGATGAGCACGATCAAAATTAAGGGGGAACTGCAATCTAACACGATTGTCACTCGAGGCTCCAAAGCTGAAAAGTGATAATTCATAAATTTCTCAAAGCTATTTAGACAGGATCAACATGATAAACTGGATTAGCAAGCGTGCCCATTTAGTTTCTTGTTAAACATTGAATCAATCATTGATTTTAAGCTTCGAAATTATCTTTTGGAGTTTAAAAATTAATAAAAGCAATCTTGCAAATCCTGAACATCATGTAAATCCTGTCAAATTTCTTTAATCAATTAAGCAGTACACAAATTCTTTTTAACGCAAAGGACGCGGTAAGGCGCCATTTTCGCGAAGAACTCAATTAGAATTAAAATCTCTTAAAGAAACCAGATTTCTTTAAGAAACCTAGTTTCTTAAACGAGGAGCAGACATGATCACCAGAACAATTCCATTGGATTTGAGCGAAAAACAGATTCGCGCATTGAAACAGGATTTCCAGCAAGTCATCGACTTCATCGAGCAGGGCAAATCGCTCAGCCTACAATCCCTCAAAAGCCTGCAGGATCATCTGTCTGCGGTCGTCGACAAAAATAACCGCTTGATGAATACCATGGCTGCGATCAAAAATGGCGGCGATTTTTACCACGTCAAACTCTGCCATCCCGACAGCGCCATTTTGAACCTGCCCTGGGGACTGGCCATCGATCCCTATTCGGGCCAGGAGCTTTATCGCGTGCGGCAGTTGTTTTTGTCCCGAACCAATTGCGAGGATGAACGTCCGCCAGCTCCCTCGCTCAAAGCGCCATTGAAAATCCTGGTGATGATCGCCGCGCCCATTGACCTGGACAAAAAGTATCGGCTCAACTACGAAGCCGAGGAACTGAGCATTCTGAGGTCGTTCGTGGAATTGCGACGATCGGGGCAGGTGCAGATCGATTTCACCGAGAACGGCTCGCTGGAGGCTTTGCAGCGCAAAATAGACCAGAACGACTATCACATCCTGCATTTCAGCGGGCATGGCAATTACGATGAGAAGACGGGCAAAGGCACGCTGCTGCTGGAAAACGATCTCTCCCTCAAAAGGGAGGAGGCCAGCGCCGAGGAGTTTGCCCAGGCCCTGCTCAAGCCGAACCATAAAATCCCCCTGGTGGTGCTCTCTTCCTGCAAGACCAGCCAGGGCAACTTTGCGGGCGTTGCGACCAGCTTGCTGCGAAAAGAGATCCCTGCCGTGGTCGCCATGGGCATGTCCATCATCGATGATTACGCCACGCATTTCACCGCCCATTTTTATCGGCGCCTGGCCGACCGAAAGACCCTGTTGGAATCGTTCAAAGATGCGGTGGAGCACATCCGCTCCGAGCCGTTCAATGACGAGATGCGCCAAAAAGGCAAATTTGCCCCGCTGCAGTGGCTCATCCCTAACTTATATTTGAATCAGGAGGTCCCGCTGGTGAACTGGGCTGGGGAGCAGCCCCTGAAGTCGGGTTTCACCGCTGAAAAACTGTTCGTCAATATGGATCTGGCTGAGGTGGAGGATGAAAACGATCTGTTCATCGGCAGAAGGGAGGATTTAGCCGCCATTCTGCCGAAGTTATTCGACAAAACACCGATCCTGCTCAACGGCGTGGGCGGCATTGGCAAGACCCGATTTGCCAGAAAATTGGTGCAACGCCGCAAAGCCTATCTGACCAATTTAGCCGCGTTTGCGTTTCATTATCAGGGCGAAGGCAGCGAAAACTTTTCCGCCACCGAGATCGAAACCGCGCTGAAAGATTTTTGCCTGCGCCATCATAAAGCCGACTGGCTGGATGCGCTGGAAAAGCACGCCCATATTTATGACACCCTGCCGAAGCGGGTCGGCTGTCTGCTGAATTGGATGGCCGATGAGTTCGAGGTGCTGCTGCTGTTCGATAATGTGGAGACGTTTCAGGACCTGGGCAGCCAGCGATTTTTGGACAGGCATTACGACCTGCTGGAGGTGCTGCGGGTGATGATCGCCACTGAACGGATTCATACGATCATTACGGGACGCTATGCCCTGCCCGAGCTGGGCGAACGGATCGCCAATTTCGACCTCAGCGATGTGGGCTTGAACGACTTCTGGCGCAAGCTGGAAATTTTAGGCTTGAACGGCATGACCGAATCCCAGGCGAGGCTGCTCTATCAGAACTTGGGCGGCAATTTCCGTGCGCTGGAGTTTTTCGCCCAGGTGTACCAGAAACCTGAGGATTGGGACAAAGGCTTTCGCGATCTGAAACGATTTGAGGAGTCCATTGCAGCAGCGACCCAGCAAACCGTTGCCCAGACCGCGCAGCGCAATTATTTTGGCCAGTTGATTAAACTGATCTCGCCTGCGGAGTTGAAGCTGCTGCGCTGGCTTTATCATTATAAGCTGCCCGTGCTGCCCAAAGCGCTGCAGATGCAGGGCGCCACCGAGGCCGAGTTAGCGCGATTGATCGCTCTCAAAGGCAAAACCCTGGTGCAAATGTATCGCGACCGAGCGGCCACGCTCGATTATTTTTACCTGCCGCCGCTGCTCAAAGCCCTGTTGGAGCAGGATAAGCTGACCGAACAGCCGCCGCTCACGTTCTTTGAGAAGGCGGGCAATTATCATCTGTACATGTACCATGCCGTGAAGCGCGGGGACCTGGCTGAAAAGGTGCAGGCGTTCCAGCACTTCGTGCAGGCCAGGAACCAGCAGCATACGGCGGTGTTGGGAACCGAGCTGACTGCATTTTATTTCGGCGCCTCGCTCTACCACGAAGCCAAAAAGGTGGGCGAGCAAGCCTATGAACTGCTGGGCAAAGCCTCGCCCTGGCATTTGCTGAACTGGCTGGGCAGGGTGAACCATCATTTTGGCGAATTGACGGCCGCGTTGCAATTTTACCAGCAGGGCCTGGGCAAGCTGGATCCCAACAATCGCGAGCATCTGGAAGATTTAGGCACGACGCTCAACAACATCAGTCAGATTTATAAGGCTAGAGGCGACTACGCGACGGCGCTTGCGTATTTGGAGCAAAGTCTCGCCATCAGCCGAAAGATCGGGGATTTAGCGGGCGAGGGCACGACGCTCAACAACATCAGTCAGATTTATAAGGCTAGAGGCGACTACGCGACGGCGCTTGCGTATTTGGAGCAAAGTCTCGCCATCAGCCGAAAGATCGGGGATTTAGCGGGCGAGGGCACGACGC